>NPID01000010.1_pt1 | contig 208895 bp, 174 predicted proteins | sample 8637491 | NCBI WGS metagenome assembly NPID01 (sample SAMN07420843, study PRJNA396082) | bioreactor metagenome | isolation source: sample BA6 brine-fed electro-methanogenic bioreactor BA | place: Japan: Kochi | collected 2016-06-14 | reverse complement strand
GCAGGGCTCGAACCTGCGACCCGCTGATTAAGAGTCAGCTGCTCTGCCAGCTGAGCTACGGAGAGAAATTTAAGCGTGCAAAGTTAATATTTTTTGCAGTTAAAAAGGTTTTTACTCCTGAAGAATCTGGGTCATTACTGAAACATTAGGTCATCGAACCTGCGGCCCTCCCAATGATGCCTTTAAGTGAATAATCAATCAAATTAATTTTATTTTCTTTTCCTTTGTGCTTTGAATAGCCGAAACCATGAAACGAATCACAATCCTACTGTTTACATTTATTACCCTGCATAGCGCTGTTGTTGCCCAATACAATACGCAAAGCGAACATTTTAACAACCCTGAATTGTTGCTGGATTACGCAAACGACTGTGCCAGTTTCTGGAGTAGTGTTGAAGACACTATTTACGGTGGCTTTTTTACAGATATAGGTCGGTCAGGCAATGTATTAAATTCCAGCACTAAAGGACTTGTATCGCTTTCACGAAACGCTTATGGTTTCAGCCGTGCATTTATGTTGACAGGCGACACTGCTTATTTACCAAAAGCAGCTTCGGCACTAGACTTTATGAAACAGCATCTATGGGATACTACCTATGGCGGATGGTTTGCAAGCAGCTTGCGATCAGGTGCCAACCCCTATACAGGTGTTAAAAAGGCTTTTGATCAGCATTATGCCATGCTGGGTTTAATTGCATATTGGGAAGCAACAAATGATACACTCACTGCAACAACCCTCAATCAAAGCTATGATTTTATTGAAAATGCTTTGTGGGATGACGATCCGGATGATTTTGGCTATTTCGACAAGGTTTCTCGCAGTGGTGTTCAAGGCAACGACAAAAGTTTTAATGCTACAGTCGATGCAGTAACTACCCATTTGTGGAACTTATGGCTGCTCACTGGTGAAGCAAGCTATTACGACCGACTTGTTCAGCTGCAATCTAACATTCAAAACCATCTGATTGCTTCCATGCGGGAAAGCGGAATTGGATTTGCAGAAATCTATCACTTCAACTGGACCGAAAAAACATCTGAGCGGCGCACAATAATGGGTCATGTACTTAAAACAGGCTGGAGCCTGGCACGCATTTACAGGATGACGGGAGATGAAACAGCGCTTGCTTCAGCTAAAATGTTGGTCGATCACGTGTTGCATAAAGGCTACGACCACGAATTTGGCGGGCCATATAAAGACTACGACAGAATAACTGGCGAAATGTATAGGTATGGTGCTTATGACACCGCAAAAGCATGGTGGCAGATGGAACAAGCCATTACTTCAGGTTTATTGTTATGGGAAATTACTCGAGAAGTAAAATACCTTAAAATGGCCGACGAAAGTCTGAAGTTTTTCATGGAATATTTTGTTGATCCGGTTTATGGTGAAGTATATGCCGATCGCTCACGTGAAGGCGGACGCGTAGCTTATCCGGGTGGTTTTTGGGACGAAAACAAAGGCAGCATGGGAAAGGCTGCTTATCATTCGATCGAAACAGCTTACTATGCTTATCTCTATTCCAAGCTGGTACTGCAAAGAGACACTGCAAGGCTCTACTATCAATTTAAACCTGTCGATTTTGTACGACAGATAAGAATGAATCCTCTGGCAGTCGATTTTGAAAAACTTCGGCTGGCAGATGTAAAACAAAATGGCGAAAGTTGGTCACAATTTGATCCCCACACGCGCATGCTGTCTTTGCCTTCCGGTGCAGGTGGATTATTTGAAGTCTCCTTTAAAATGGATGGTTTACCAGACTTTATGCAGGAAACCGCAGCAAAAAATCCTATTGATGATTTAAATGTTTACCCCAATCCTTTTAACGATCAGCTCCGTTTTACATTCACTCTCAGCAAACCTGAAAGTATCACCATCAAAATCTGGAATCCATTGGGTCAGCTCATCGACGAAATCTATGCCGGAAAGTTAGCTGGCGGTAAACATCAAGTTTTGTGGAAGAAAAAAACATCGGAGAAAGGTATGTATTTCTATACCCTGGAGTCTAATGGATCAATTTTAAGCGGTAAAGTGATGGCTCAATAAACTCCTGACTTTTATAAAAGCCTAACTTTGTACCTCGAATCTGGCTATGATATGGAAGATAAAAAATCTCAAAAAGAAAGTGCATTAAAAGTAAATGCCGGTATTGAACAGCCGTCTTCTTTTAACACTGCTGCGATCGAACGCATCAAAAATCGTAAGCAACAACTACTTCCGGTTCAAACCTATATTGAGGGTATTTTAAGGGGTGATATGGTATTGCTCAGCAAAGCCATTACGCTTATCGAAAGTAACTTGCCAAACCATCAGGAGCTTGCACAGCAAATTATTGCTGCTTGTTTGCCTCATTCTGGAAGTGCACTTAGATTGGGAATTACAGGTGTTCCTGGTGCAGGAAAAAGCACTTTTATTGAAGCCTTGGGTATGTTTCTTTGCGAACAAAATCAAAAAGTTGCCGTTCTGGCCATTGACCCCAGCAGTCAACGGTCTAAAGGCAGCATTTTGGGTGACAAAACACGCATGGAACAACTCTCTCAACATCCTAATGCCTATATCCGCCCTTCTGCTTCTTCGGGCACCCTGGGCGGTGTGGCACGTAAAACCCGTGAAACCATAATTCTGTGCGAAGCTGCTGGTTTTGAAAACATCTTTGTTGAAACTGTTGGCGTAGGTCAATCAGAAACTGCTGTACACAGTATGGTAGATTTTTTCCTGCTTATCCTGATCAGCGGTGCTGGCGATGAATTACAAGGCATCAAAAAAGGTATCATGGAAATGGCTGATGGTATTGTTGTTAATAAAGCTGATGGCGACAATATCGCACGTGCCAATCGGGCCAAAGCTGAATGTGAGAGTGCGCTGCACCTGTTTCCTCCGGCCGAATCGGGTGTTGAGCCCAAAGTGCTGACCTGTTCATCCATTCAAAACAAAGGGATTGATACTGTGTGGCAAATGGTTACCAACCATCTGCAAATCATCAAAACAAATGGTTTCCTTGCACAAAAACGCACGCGTCAGGATGTTAGATTGATGTACGACACTATAAATGATGTACTTAAGCAAAAGTTTTATGAAGATGCAGAAATAAACACCAAGCTCCCTCAAATGGAGCTTGCAGTCAGCCAACAGCAACTCACGGCTTATGTAGCTGCACAAAAGCTATTGAATGATTATTTCAAGCAAACGAAATAAAGCTTTAGATATCCCTGAAATCCTTCTTCTTGTTGAGTTTTAAATCTTGCAGTACAGAAGCTTTTACATTGATTGAAAAATTCCAGCTTTTGCGTATGCCTAATGGAATCCAGCTAAAACGCATCTCCCAGCAGTGCAGATCCCGGTAGATATTAACTGAAGTGTACGAAAGATCATTATTCTCGAAATCCCAACCAGTTCTGAAAGTAAACTTCCATTTAGGAGTTATGTTTATTTCTCCTGAAACACCAAGGGTTTGCACAATTTTCTTTTCATCTGCCCTCACAAAATCAAGATAACTGATCCGGTTGCTGTAGCGGAGATTATAATTAAGCGACAAAGACCATGGAACTGTCCAGTCAATGTAGTCATCAGGGTTTTGATTTATTTCTGCCAGCTCCTCCTCGCTTCCAAAAGGAGAGTCCCTTAGCTGTTCCTCTGTGTTATCTGTCTGAGCTCCGGCTTTTTTGTTTTTGTCTTTTGCAAAATCCTGTTGCCGCAAATTCCAGCTTAAACCAAAATTCCAGGTAGATTGGTTCTTTCGCAAAAGCCTTTTGTTAACATCCCATTCAAACTGATTAAGCTGCCGGCCGGCAGAGTCAAGAATATAAGGGTCCCAGCTGCTACTGTATTGAATATTCAGATTTTTAAACAACTTGGTTCGTCCACTCAAAGTAATATAGGATAAATTCAGCGAATCACGTGCCAGATCATAACTTCCTGAAATAGAGAGATCTTCGATCAGCACTACTTTTCTCAAACCCGATATGGTATCTTTTCGGGAAGGTACTTTTATCTCGAGGTTATTGCTAAAACCAAAGCTTATCTGTCCGGAACGGTCTTTTGGTGGTGACCCATAGATAGCTCCGTCAAATTTGGAATAGATTTGCTCTTCACCATCGCCATCGATATAAGAATCATAATAGCCCCAATAGGGATCGCTAAAAGCAGGTGTGTAAGTAAACCCGATACGTGGCGTAAGAACATGTCGGATAGCTCTTATCGGACCCTTCTTAAAGGTAACCATACCATAAAGCTTAGTAGTAAGATTGGTGGACAGGTTGAAATCCACCACATTGTTAAACCCTTTGATAGTATCAGTTTTTACATATCCTACTATAGTATCATTGCCCTGAAACAAAGTGTCATTACTCCAGCTTCTGCGTTTATAATCAAAATACATCCTGTCAGTAATTCTGACTGAATTTGTCAAAGTAAAATATTTTAAAACTTTGAGCGGCAAATTAATGGGCAGATTATGCTGAATACCGTTTTGCATTTTTGAGAGTGCATCAGGCTTAAACAGCATACTATCGGGAAGACTAATGCTGTTTCGGGCATTCATATTATAATTGATATTGAGCTCTTCGTACCACTTTGGCCTACCTACAGGATTTTTTCTTTTCAAAGGATAGAGCCGGTTCACGGAAAAGGTCAGTTCGGGAAGGGTTACGTCAACCATTTTAGTTTTAGTATTTTGGCGATGGCTGGCGTTTAGCGTAAGAAAATATTTATTATCCCAGTTGGTTTGATAAGCAATACTTGATTTAAATTCATTGCTGAGATAATCTTCTGTGGTTCCCGGGTTAAAAGTGTTAAAATTGGAACTAACAATAAACACATCAGCACTAAAACGTCCGGCCGGTCTGGCTTTTGCATCCTGACGGTGTGTCCATCTAACCCTGAAATCGCGACTTCTGGTATAGTCAGAAGCCCCCTCAGTTCCAACAATATTGATGGCATAACTGGTATTGAAAGTACCATTGTATTTGTAACGTTTATTATATCGCATCGTAGGTTTGATGGCCCAGCTGCCACGCGTGTAAATATCGCCAAGGATGTTAAGGTCAAAATAATCATTGATAGCCCAATAAAAACCCCCATTCTCGAAAAAAAATCCTCTATTCGTTGACTCACCATAAGTAGGGATAACTATACCCGAACGCTGCCCCGAATTGTTTGGAAAAAGTCCGAAAGGCACTGCTATAGGCGTGGGCACTCCTTCAATAGAAAGGTAAGCGGGGCCCGTAACGATTTTATTGTCAGGAATTACTTTTGATTTGCGGAAATTAAAGGCAAAATGAGGATGATCCTTATTGTTACAAGTAGTATAAGATCCTGAACGAATATTGATGTGGTCGTTTTCCATTTTTTTTACCAGATTCCCATGTAAAAAGCCCTGACCGTCTTCTGTAACTACCGTTTTGATTAAGCCTCTTTTAGAGTTAAAATTATAGGTCATTTCCTTGGCTTCAAAAGTTTGACCCGATTCTGTAAAAACAGGTGTTCCAACAAGTTTACCCGTTGAGTCCGGAACCCCTTTGGCAAAAACCTCATTGCGTTCAAAATTTACTTCAATGTAAGCGGCTTCCAGTTTTATCTCACCATATACTACTACAGCCTCTCCATATAAGTAAACCTTTCTGTTTCGCAAATCCTGAATTATTGAATCACGCGCTGATCGCTCTACTTTAAAATCAATACTTGTTTTTGGCTTATTTGTTCTTGCTGATGTATCAGGTCTGACAATACTGTCTTTGAGCGTCATCACAGGTAATTCACTTTGGTTGACAACAGTATCAGCAGTTTTGATCAAAGTATCCTGTGTGTATGTAGTATCACCCAAAGATAGGTTTCGCAGGCTATCTGCTTGTTTTAAGGTATCCGGATATACCAAAAACCGATCAAAATCGTTATTTGAAAGAACTCTTGCATCAACGAAAAAGGGGTTAGCGGATAGCAAAAACAATGCGGCAAGCAAAATGCTAAGGGCAAAAGGAATAAAGGAATTTGATTTTGGTGCCGACAATGTTACGAATCTGGTTAATTTTGCCTTATGAAATCTACGCTGCAAATATACTTTCAAATTGCGAATAGCCAAGGACTATTGATCCAACGATGGCCAGCGGTTTTTGTTGTGGCTTTTTTACTATTTAGCTTTCCTGCATCACTGGAGGCTCAGCGCGGAAGCAAGATTCGCACAGTTGTAATTGATCCTGGCCATGGTGGTAAAGATCCGGGAGCTGTTGGAAGGCGTTCTAAAGAAAAAGATATTGTACTGGATGTGGCTTTGCGTACCGGAAATTATATCAAACAGTACCTGCCTGATGTAAATGTGATCTACACCCGCACTAAAGATGAATTTATAGAATTACATCGCCGTGCAAACATTGCAAATAAAAATGAAGCAGATGTTTTTATTTCTATCCATTGTAATTCCGTTAGAAATTCAACTGTTTATGGTGCTGAAACTTTTGTAATGGGCGACCACCGCAGCCAGGCCAATCTTGAAGTGGCAAAGCTTGAGAATGCAGCCATTCTTTATGAAGAAAATGCTGATGAAGAATATGGTGGCTTTGATCCTAACAGCACCGCTGCCTATATTGCCCTCTCACTTTATCAAAGTGAATACAAGCATCAAAGCATTCAGCTGGCTCAAAAAATTCAGGAACAGTTTACTACCCGCGTAGGACGAAAAGACAGAAGTGTGCAGCAAGCAGGTTTTCTGGTGCTGTATCGTACTACTATGCCCAGCGTATTGGTAGAGCTTGGTTTTATCTCTAATCCTACAGAAGAAGCTTTTCTTCTGTCGGAAGAAGGACAGGTGTATATGGCTTCAGCGATCTATAGGGCCTTTAAAGAGTTTAAACAGGAATACGAGCGCGAGAACGCACTGCCACCAAAACTCACACCCGAGCAACGTGCCATCCTCGCTCCTGATGTGCCAGTGGAAGAAAAAGCCAAGCCAGCAACAATAAAAAATGAAACCAAAAAACCAGAAGTGATTTTTAGGGTTCAATTTTTAACCAGTCCAAGGAAATTGGAAACTAATGATAAGAGATTATTAAACATCAACGACGTCTCTCATTATGAGCACAATGGCTTGATCAAATATACAAGTGGAACCTTTAAAAACCTTTCTGATGCACAACGGCACCAGTCTGTGATGAAAAAAAACGGTTTTCGGGATGCTTTTGTTGTGGCCTTTTATCAAGGCAAAAGGATCAGCATAGAAGAAGCAAGGCAATTAACAAATCCTCAAACACAGTAGATTTCGGCAGTTACTCTAAAAGATTGTATCTTTGTTTAACGTTAGTTTAATGAATAATCCCTAAATACAACTTAAAGTGAAAGCAAAACGACCATACTTAGTAGCCTTATCGTTTATCGCAGCCTTGTTGTTGTTTGTGTGGGGCTTTAACTTCCTGAAGGGAAAAGATGTTTTTAATAAAGAACGGATATTTTATGCGCGCTACGCTGAAGTAAACGGCCTTGTAAAGGCCAATCCTGTTGTTATTAACGGCTTAAGAGTAGGTCAGGTGAGCGATATCTATTTTGATCCGGCTATGAATGGCAATATCATCGTTGAGCTTTCTGTTCATAACGATTTTCCTGTTCCTAACAACAGTATTGCCCGAATTTTCAGCTCAGACCTGATGGGTTCCAAAGCTATAGATCTGCAACTGGGTAATTCTTTTGAAAAGCTGGAAAGTGGCGATACATTGATAAGCTCTATTGAAGCCAGCCTGATGGATGAAGTAAATGCCCAGGTAGCTCCGCTTAAAAACAAAGCAGAAGGCTTGCTTTCTTCGGTGGATTCGGTGGTGGTGGTGCTTCAGACTATTTTGAATGAGAATGCCAAGGAAAACATAATGAGTAGTCTTCAAAACATTAGCAACACCTTCAAAAATCTTGAAAGCACTACAGCTAATATTGACTCGATGGTAGTTGACGAGCGCAACAGAATTGCTGCCATACTGTATAATGTGGATATGATTACACAAAATCTGGAACGCAACACACGTGAGATCGACAAAATCATTGGAAATGTTGCTACTTTCAGCGATTCGTTGGCTGTGGCTGATGTAGCTGGTAGCATGCGGGAAGCAAAAGCTGCTCTGGCAGAAATCAATCTCCTGGTGGCAGGAATCAATCAGGGGCAAGGCACAATGGGTATGCTGATGAAAGATGATTCACTTTACCTTGAATTGCAGTATTCAGCCGATGCTTTAAATAAACTACTCGAGGACATTAAAGCTAATCCAAAACGCTACGTTAAGTTTAGTTTGTTTTAATCATAACTGTAAAACACTCGCAATTTATCAGTCTCCAAATACTGAATTCTCTGACTTTAAATTTTTTAAGTTTAGATTTATAACCTCACTTATAGTTAAGCAAGGGGATTATTTATTTTAAGCTTCGCTTTTTCAACTCCTTTTTCAAAGCTTCATATTTCTTTGGTTTCTTCAAAAAAACATAAATCAAAAACAAAGGTATTAAGGTGAAAAAGCCCCATGCGTTTGCAGCAACACCATAAATAATTATTCCAACCAGAAAACCAATAAAAAAGGCATCAAAAAGCGGTGAAGGTTTGTTTGATTTTGCCAGATCCAGTAATTCCTGGTCGCTTAATTGAGTTAGTTCTTTTTCGTTCATTTGATCAGTTTTAGATTTATAAATTCTTTAACTGATCTGCTAACGATTCAAAATACTAAGTTGTTCAAAGGCAGTATTTAACTTCTTGTGCTTTTTGCCTCAATCATATATTATTTACTTTCTTTCAAAGTGTTTTAGAAAGCTACCTTTATCAAATCGAATTCAGATTGGTTCTCAATATCCTGCAGCCTGACCATCTTTTCGGCTTTCGGAAGCACCATGATAAACTTTGTTTTCCTTATTCCACATAATTGCCTGATAGCCGCCAAAATTACCACTCCCAAAACTTACTTTATGTCCCATATTAATAAGATCCCTTATTGTTTGATAAGCAATCCCTAACTCTAGCCTGATTTCGCCTTTGCCATTTTTGGCAATACCGGTAGGGGTTGAACTACCAATGTGATCCCACCTTGGGGCATCTCCGGCTTCCTGCAGGTTCATTCCAAAATCTATCAGGTTCATCACTATTTGAACATGTCCCTGAGGTTGAAAATCTCCTCCCATTACACCAAAACTAACATAAGGCGCTCCATCCTTAGTGATAAAAGCAGGGATTATCGTATGAAACGGTCTCTTCTCCGGCTCATAAGTGTTAGCTTGCCCTCTCACAAGACTAAACAACTCACCTCTGTTTTGTAACATAAATCCCAATTTCGGGGGCACCATCCCAGAGCCCATTCCACGGTAATTGCTTTGAATCAATGATACCATATTGCCAAACTGGTCAGCTGTAGTCAGGTAGATGGTTTCTCCATTGCTTATTTCTCCGGCTGCAAAGGAGGAGGCATACGCTTTTATTTGCGCTTTTCTTTGTTTGGCATATTCTTCCGAAATCAACTCTTCCACAGGAACATTCGAAAAATCCATATCAGCATAATACTTTGCCCTGTCTTCAAAAGCCAGTTTTTTAGCCTCAGTAAATAAATGCAAGTGTTCAGCACTACCGAACTCAATCTCAGAAAAATCATATTGTTCAAGTATTTGGAGCATTTGAAGCGCTGCTATTCCTTGTCCGTTTGGAGGTAATTCCCAGATATCATAACCTCGGTAGTTAACTGATACCGGTTCTATCCATTCTGATAAATGTGATTCGAAATCCTCTTTTGAAAGAAATCCTCCTTGTTCTTTGATAAACGAACTAATGAGGTCGGCTATCTCACCTTCGTAAAAAACCGCTCTGCCCCCATCCGCAATCTTTCGATAGGTCTCGGCAAGGTAAGGGTTCTTATAAATTTCTCCTTCTTTCGGTAGTTTTCCGCCATTTTGTGCGATATAAGTATCCGCTATATTTTCAAATCCTTGCTGCTGGTATTTTTTTACATTCTGGAGGTAATAGCCAATCAGCTCAGTTACGGGGAAACCCTTCTCTGCGTACGAAATAGCTGGAGCTAATATGTCGGTCATATCCATAGAACCAAATTTTTCATGCAATTCAAACCAGCCATCAACAGCTCCCGGAACGCTGACTGGCAAAGGACCCCATGCAGGAATTTCATTCATATTCATCTTTTCAAAATATTCCAATGTCAGACTTTTGGGAGATCTTCCACTTGCATTTAGGCCATATAGTTTTTTACTATCGGCATCCCAAACTATTGCAAACAAATCTCCACCTATTCCGCATCCGGTGGGCTCCATAAGCCCAAGAGCAGCATTGGCGGCAATAGCAGCGTCAATAGCGTTACCGCCACTTTGAAGGATATCAATACCAATTTGAGTAGCCAATGGGTGACTGGTTGCAACCATCCCGTTTTGTGCCAGGACTTCAGATCTTGTGCTAAATAATTGTCCGGTTATGCGATCCTGACCATTTACAGAAACAGCAAAAAAGCAAATAAAGAGTATGCTAAAAAGATACGATTTCATAATAAATTATTTGATATAGACATTTCATTACTATGGGTTAGCCAATTATCTTCATAACCCCATTTTGTTGTTTAAATTATCCAATGCTGATACAGTTTGAAAACAATTGGCACTATTGTATAAGTTTTATGCAGTTTTGACTTCATCACCTCAAATATAACCTTATTTACCCATTTTATAACGAAATAGATGATCTGTCCTTTTTTACATAACCCTTTAAATGAATGAATGCAGTATTTCCGGAAGCAGGATTTTTCTCTGCAAACCACTCATTTATAGATATGTTACGTCCTTTTGTTAGTTTTGAGGCCGCGCTTCGCTACCTGCCAGGATACCTCCATCAATAGTTAATTCAATTCCGGTAACATATTTACTTTCGTCGGCAGCCAGATAAAGTATACCCTGTGCCACATCAACAGGCTCACCAAAGCGGCCCAACGGTATTCCGGCAACAACAGCTGCAATGATTTTTTGTCGCTGTTCACCTTCGCCAAGCATAGCGTCCCACATGGGCGTCATTATGGCTGCCGGATGCACACTGTTACAGCGAATATTGTATCCCTTTTCTGCACAATATAGCGCCACACTTTTAGTATGATTACGCACTGCAGCTTTGCTTGAAGCATAGGCTACAGCACCTGGTATACCAACAATACCGCTACGGGAAGACACATTGACAATACTGCCTCCTTTTGCTTTCATTAGTTGTATGGCATATTTGCACCCCAGCATCACACCAGTGGTATTTACGCGGTGTACTTCTTCCCAGGAAGCCAAATCTGCATGTTCTGCATCCCAAGGTCCGGGTGATTCCAAAAAACCTGTTATACCAGCATTGTTAACCAGCACATCAAGTCGCCCGTACTTTTTAGCAATATATGATGCAACTTCCGACCATTCAGGTTCGTTGCCAACATCCAGGTGCAGGTATTCGGCATTAGTTTTTAAGCATTTAACAACTTCCTGCCCTTCCTCGTCTCTGATGTCCGATACGATAACAACAGCCCCTTGCTGATGAAAAAGCTCAGCAGTGGCCTTTCCAATTCCACGTGCTGAGCCTGTAATTAGTGCAATTTTGCTTTTTAATCTCATAAAGGTTTTTCTATGTTACCTATCAGCATTAAACTTGAATGCTTAAAATTCCATTAAAAATTCATCGCTGATAAATTGTGTTATTAATTATTCTGTTCTTAATTCCTTTTTAAAACCCTATCTGTATGCCCACCATCAATTTCGGTTTACTAGACGCCCGGAGCCAGTGATATTTGAGCTAATAGCAGGCATTCCCATATAGTAAACACTCCCGGAGCCTGAGATGTTTACATCTAAAAAGTCTGTTACAAACACTTCCGAACTGCCACTTCCTGAAATGATTACCTCCGCCTCAATCGTTTCCAGCGCAAAACCATTAAAACTTCCGGATCCCGAAATTTGCTGAAACAATACATCTGCATATCCCGAAACAGTTATACTTCCACTTCCGGAGATGATGGCATTTAATGAAGGAGTATCAGTTTTAACGTTTATACTACCAGAGCCGGAAATCAATAGGTCAGCAATCGGAAAAATGCTTTCAACATCTATTTCGCCTGAACCGGAAATAATAAGTTGGTTTAGATTACTTGAAGTTATTTTGATATCCAATTGTCTGTAACTTTTGTTGTAGCTATTGGGTAATTTTATATCCCACATCCCGGAGTTTACAACTTTATTAATCTTGCTCACTGTTTCTTCCGGACCGGTAATTTCCACCATTTGAACCAGGCCTTCAATAATCGTAACATCACCAGCTATTGAAAGGTCGATACCTGTAAAAGTATTCAGGTCAAAACTTTGTGTAATTATCGGGCTGTCATCTTTTTGACAGGAACTCAAAAAAAGGCTTAAAAAAACAACTGCAACAAGAAATGCAGGAACAATTGTTTTTAATTTGGAATATTTCATGAAAACTCTTAATTAGGTTATACTTAAATATATCGTTTATAACACTAGTACCTTTTTGATATTAGCAAATTATCAGACGCCTAAAATTCTGATAAGTTACATTTCAATTTTTAAAATTTCGCTTCCGCTTTTCAAAATTTCCCCTCAATAAACTAATTGTCTTCTTCCTTAATCACCCGATAAACATCGAGTTTATCTGTTGGTCTGAGTGCAGCACGCCAACTAAATCCCTTGAGTTTTTCCTGGCCGGCAGGCAGCTCGTTTTCCGGATACATTACCTCAGTAGGGTTTGAACGATATACAATTTCTTTGATTTGACTTTCCAGCAGCTTGATCAGCATGCGGCTGGCTTTAGCCAGGTTGATGCCGATAAGCGATTTGTCTTCCTCGCGCACCCAATACACAGTTTGCGCATTGCCTTCAACGGCAATCCTGTCCAGCTCATTCCTTTCAAAATAACCAATCATGTCCTTTCCTTTTATCTGGTTATAACCTTTGATACTGTCACGCGAAACAATAAAGGCATTGTTATACATCACAAGGCTGTCAAGTGCTTTATTTGTCATCATAATATGGATAGAATCGGCTGTAAGCTGGTTTTGATCAGACCAAAGCACAGGATCGCGATACATACGAATAGTTGAATCTGACATCAGATAGGAAAGGCTGTCGCAAACACCTTGCATATCGTTCCTAAAAAACCTGACGCCATAATAAGCTTCCATTTTTTTTGCCTCGCGCTCTTCGTCAAAATACAAAAACAAAGTGTCTGCATGCATAAAAAGGGAATCACCAGAGTCGTATGAAATTGCCAGGGCACTATCAGTTACATAGGATTTGCCTTCCTGCTCCCATAGCTGTCCAAAAGCACCCTTTACAATCACCTGGTAGTTGGTGTCGACCACTTCCACTCTTCCTCCTGCACGACCAAATCCTGTATTGCGATCATAAAACATGGTATCTGCATAAACCATCTGTTCCATTGTGTATATGCTGGGTCTTTTGGTCAGATATGATTGATCTGTACGGGTATTGTACCAGCCATATCCTCCATAAAGGGTGTTTTCGTCGCTGCGAATCACAGTAGGCCCATAAAACCAGGCAATTTCTGATTTAGAATTATAAACAAGCGTGTCTGAATAAGTTTCATAATCAGGAGTAAGTAGTACTACATCTTTCCGAAAATAAAACTCCTTGATATCTGATTGATAATAACCCTTCACACTTGTCAGCACTTTATCACCCTGTGTAATTTGTCCATTATTTGGGTATGTAGCCAGTTTGGTAAGCCGGTTGTACAACAAATAGTGAGTTTCGAGCACAGTAGAATCGTCAATTAGCTTTACATTGTCAAAAAGTTCGGCTATACGCGTATCCCCGTTATAGATCAATCGGTCTGAATAGATGTCGATACTATCATTTACATTGATATAAACATTTCCAAAAGCATCAAAATTTCTTGTTTTATCATTCAGATAAGCGCTGTCGCAATAAAAAAGGGTTGAATCCTGTCTGAGAATAACATCACCGGTGAGTCTTTGTACATCCTTTCCAAGTTTAGCATCGTAACTGGCCTTTTTGGCCCGCTCGATATGAATCACAGTTTTTTGTGCCTGTAAATCAAACGTTAAAAAAAGTATAAGTAAAAGTCCAAAAATCAAATTGCTTTTCATAGATAGCTTTGTGTCGCAAAAGTAATGAAATAGCCAAGCATAGTGATGATTTTGGAGAATTCCTGCACTGCCTTAGCCCAACTTACTGATTTTTCGTAGCATTTCTTTTTCAACCAGACTAATACTTCTGCCCTTAACCTTTATCAATCCGTCAGCTTTAAGACGACCAAGTGCCCGGGTAACACTTTCACGCGTGGCATGGATATAATCTCCCAGGTCGCTGTGCGCCAAAGGCAAATCAAAAGTGTCACACGCAAAGATATCATCAGCCAAAAAAAGTAAGGCATCGGCCAACCGTCCATGAATTTGCTTCTGCATCTGATTGATCGAGCGGTCATAAAAAGTAAGCTCATCCTGACAGATGCTGTTAATTACTTCGTTGGCAAACTTTCCGTTACGCATAATCAGTGTTTTAAAGGTGCCAGTGATGATAAAACATACCGTTGTAGGCATCAGCGCTGTAGCTGAATAGTGATTTACCTTATCACCCAAAACCGTTGGAATACCAATAAAACGGGGTGGTTTTACCAATTTCAGTATCTGATCTTTCGAAGGGCCGTTTTTATGAATTTTAACCAGACCTGTTTTTACATAAGCAATATTAGAGCTTAATGAACCTTGCTGAAATATCCTTTCATTCTTATCGAATACGGCACCTGCACAATTGGTTTTTAAAATATCAAGTTCTTGCTGATCAAGCACTTCAACAGCACAAGAACGAATACGACATGTTTCACAATTCACCTGTCCTGGAAGATCCATGGCCAAAAGGGTCTTGGTTTGGTCTGTAAAAATATAAAAAATGTGATATAGATCATAGTTTAATTGTGTTGCATCTCACAGTTTTATGAGTACCAAAAGGTTTGAAGGGCAGTACTTTTGTATTAAAATTAATTGATTATGTGTAAGTTTGCTAAAATAGCTTCCCAAATCGGATTAGTATCTGTTTTGTTAAGTATTATTGTTATGGTTTCAGGTTGGCTGCTGGTCGATATCAAAGTCTGTGTCATTTCGATGATTTTGATGTGTTTGGCCGCGATAAGTTTTACGTTGTGCATGATTTGCAATTGTGTGCATAGTAAACCAGAAAACAAGCCAACCAGCTAAGATCTCTTTGTTCACCCTGCAGGTTATAAGGCAAGCTGGTGGTTAATCACAGCAGTCGTTCTATTTGCCTGTTCACATAACCTCATTTGGCAAGGGTTGTTTGGTTATCCCTCAAACGGGAGAAAACAGGAGTTGGGTTAGCTCCTGTTTTTTTTTACAAAAAAAAGAGGGTGTCTCAAAAACCGAAGACACCCCCTCTTATTTCATATTGTAAAACTAATCTTACATTTCAACGGTTTCAGTTCTTATAGGCTGCGGTTCTGATTTACGAATGGTAAGCTCATCGATCAGGTTAGTTGCACCGGCATATTTGTCGATCACAAACAACACATAGCGGATATCAACATTGATTGTACGCTGCAAAGCAGGTTCAAAGGCAATGTCGCCGCTCATAGCTTCCCAGTTGCCATCGAAAGCAATGCCAATCAATTCGCCTTTTCCATTGATAACCGGACTCCCGGAGTTTCCACCAGTAATATCATTCGTGCTGAGGAAACAAATGATCAACTCACCATCTTCGGCATAAGGACCAAAATCGCGAGTTTCGATCAGTGTTTTAAGGTATTCTGGTACAATAAATTCATCATTTGTAGGGTCTTCCTTTTCCAGAATACCAGCAGAAGTTGTAAAGTAATTATATTGTATAGCGTCAGCAGCCTGATAATCCTGCACACTTCCATAGGTCATACGCATGGTAGAATTGGCATTAGGATAGAAAACCTTATCGGGCTGCATTTCGCGCAAGCCAGCCATAAACAACCTTTCTGCTGTACCTAATGCTGCCTGACCAGCCTGAAAACCGCCAGCCAGCTCCATTGTTTTGCTCATAAAAGCATTTGCCAATTCAAGTGCCGGATCTTTTTCAAGTGTGCGTAAATCAGGATCGTTCAAAAATGCCAACACTTTATTCTCATTCGCAAAAATGGAGTTTTCGAAAAGATCAGCAGTATAGTTATCAAAACTGCCCTTGTATTCGTTAAACATCTGGTAAACCAGTGGTGCTTGCAAATTTGTTGGAACATTCTGATAATATTTCCAAAGCATTTCGGTCAAAACTTTTTGATCGGCAGGTGCGTAGTAATTTTTAAAATGTTCAGCCACACCTTCTTTAAGTGCTTCTGCAGCTTTTAATGCTTCAGCCTTGCGATCTTCTTTCATTTTGGCAGCCATATCTTTGTCTTTGGGCAATTCGCTTTTTTCAATAGGTTTCAGAAGCTCAGCCAGGCCATTAAACCCATTGGCATATCCTACAATTTCTGCTCCACCTAAACCAGCAAAATTGGTATAAAGGAAAGGCTCAATTGATTCGCTCATCTGTGCATAAGCAGCTTCAAGGGAAGGTAATACTTCTCCGTATTTTTCCTGACGCTCAGTATTTGCAGCAGCCCATTCGGTAAATCTTTCTTCCAGTTCGGCTTTTTGACTTGCAACATCCAGTCGTTTCAGACCGCGCGTTTGTCCGATCAGGTATTTCCAGCTATTTGCGGTTACCGCATATTTGGAAGCATACTGAATTTTAACTTGTTGATCGGCATCCATGAATTCTTTCCATGATTCCAGCTTTTTTCCAAACATATCAATGATAGCAGGATATTGATCATCAAGCAGGAAGTTTACACCATAAGACGTAAGGTAGCGATCAGTGCCGCCGGGATAACCCCAAATCATAGCAAAACCATCTTTTTTAACACCATCCAGGCTGATAGGTAAATGATGTTTGGGTTTCAGTGGAATGTTTTCGGGAGCATAATCAGCCGGACTGCCATCCGGAGCGGTATATACCCTAAAGATAGCGAAATCACCGGTATGGCGCGGCCACATCCAGTTGTCAGTATCGCCTCCAAATTTGCCAATGGCTGAAGGAGGAGCACCAACTAATCTTACATCCGTATAGACCTCATAAATAAACATGTAATACTCATTTCCTTCAAAGAAACTCTTTACAACCACATTAAATTTTCCATCTTCTGAAGCATTCTTTTTCATACGATTACTTACTTCACGTATGGCTGCAGAACGCTCCTGATCAGTCATTTCGGGTGTTACATTAGCCAACAGGCTATCTGTAACATCTTCCATACGGATCAAAAATGAAGCTGTAAGCTCTTCGTTAGGTAGTTCTTCGTCAAGGCTTTTTGCCCAAAAACCATTGGTAAGATAATCGTGCTCCAGGCTACTGTGTTGTTGTATAATGTCATATCCACAATGATGATTTGTAAACAGCAAGCCCTTGTCAGAAACAATTTCACCAGTACAGAAAAAACCTGAAGGTTTCGGACTGGTTGACAAACCAACAATAGCATCCTTTAAACTGGCATTGTTAACACTGTAAATTTCCTCTGCGGTAAGCTGAAGTCCCGCCTTTTGCATATCTGTGTAATTCAGTCGCTCAACAAACATGGGCAACCACATGCCTTCGTCGGCATAAACTTTCCCAAAATTGGCGATCAATGCAAAAACAATCAGCCACAAAAATTTTTTCATAGAATTTTTGGTTTAATGATTTGAAAAAACGATAGTAAAAATATTTTATTTAACAGAAAACATGCCACTATATCTAATGATTTAATAATTATATCCTTAGCAAATCATTATCGAGAATACGGGCTGTTTTTTGTTCGCTTTGGGGCAGTAAGCTGTTCGAATGTGAACAGATTATAAACCCAACATTTCAGGCCCCATTTTAAAGAAGATATCCACCGGAATATTTGCTTCGGTAAGGCGATCCAAATCAGCTTGCAACTCAGGCTTTACAACACCTTCATCAGCAATCCAGTTTTTAACATAGTCATAATCGCCATCACCCTGTGCTTTTAGAATCATCCCGGTAAGCTTTTCGGCTGCTGCCATCATTTTTTCCAGATCGATGGCATAATGTCCGTCATCAGAGCGGGTAAAGGCTCCTTCCTGCCTGAAGAAATTAAATGTAAGCATATTGGCCTTTCCATGTGCACTTGCAGCACCAAACCTTACAGAGCGGAAAAATCCTGCCATAAAAGTGACGTAATTATCCATCAGGTCAGTATCGGTATATTCTCCCATTTGATGGAGTTTTGTAACAAGATAAAGCCCTAAAATATCAGCTTTGGCTTCCTCTATAGGAGAATATTGTTCTTTTAGTGCCTTACGTACAGTGGAAGTGCCGTCAATGGTATTTTTGATACCCATACCATGCGCTACTTCATGGAACATTGTATTACTAAAGAAAGCGTCAAATTTAATATGGCTGCGCAATTCAGGAGCTATTAGTTCCTCAGAAATTGGAACCAGTATTTTATCAAATTTTGCACGCATGCTGTTTTTTAGCTGGAGCTTACGCGTTCCTTTTTGAAGCTGAACACGTTCGTCATTAGGAAGGTTAATGGCAATGGTTTTACCGGCCATATTACAATCACCAGCATAATAAACTACATCATAAGCATTTAGATCTGCATCTGAGCCAGGCACTTCATTTTTATATTTTTGATCTACAGGCAGTTGTGTTTGTAGTTCAGGTAAAAATGCTGCATAATGCGATAGTCTGTCGCTCCATACTTTATCTTTGATCAAAATAAAAGCTTCGTGAGCAGCTTTATAGCCAAACAGTGCATCTGTATAGTTTTCGATGGGCCCAATCACAAGATCAACATTATTGTCGCGCACATCCATCCAGGCCATATCGCTCTCAAAATATTCATCAGTACGCAAGGCAGTAGCACGCAGCTTCAAATAATCTGCAAACTCTTTATCACCAGCCAAATCAGCAGCTTTATCAAGCAAATCAGCAGCTTCATTTATTTCTTTGGCATAGGCATCATGATACCAAACTGTTTTCAAGGCACCGTTTTCATCCCTGCGAATAAGTGTATAAAGACTTGTTTTGTTAGGATCATCAAACGCCTCAAATTCTTCCACTGTCATATCCAAAGGATAAAACTGAGCTCCTGCCGGCTTTTCTCCATAACCTTCCAAAAAAGGTTTTTGGTTATCAAGCTCATCCCAGGGACCATAATTAATTGATGCAAATTCGCGGGCTTTGGCATTTTCAATTTCGGAGAGGAAAGGTACTTTTTCGCCAAAATTTTGCATCCAAAAAATGTCATCCATAATACTTGAAGCCTTAAAAAGCGGCTTAAGCATTTCTTTTTCATTGTCGCTCAAATGACTAATATCCGCTGTAAGTGGCACTTCAACGTATTTATCCAACAAAGCTTCCATAGGATCTGTTTCTGTTTGGGTTTGTTTAGGTGCTTGTTCACAAGCAGCTACAAGCAGCATCATTGCAAGAACAAAACTTAATTTCTTCATAACCATTGTTTTAATTCATTAGTAAACTTTTGTGCGAATTTACATGATTTTAGGAGAATTGACGAGAAACATCCGCTTTTAATGTTAAAAAAATAACACTTTAAGTTATTAAAACTAAAGTTTTGAGACATTTCAGCACACAAATAAACAGACCGATCAAGCTAGTTTGATTTTGGGTAGTTTAGCTATCTTTGCCAAAATTTTTTACCCCATGTCAATAATTCTTAGCGAGCAGGAACAAGTGCGGCGGCAATCACTTGCCGAGTTGATAAAAATGGGCATTAATCCTTATCCACAGGAGGCCTATGAAGTAGATACTTATGCAGCTGAAATTCATGAGCAATTTCAGGAAAACCCTGAAAAATTCAAGGAAGTAAGCCTTGCAGGCCGTATCATGAGCCGCCGGATAATGGGCGCAGCTTCTTTTACAGAGCTACAAGACAGCAGCGGAAGAATACAATTATATTTTAAACGTGATGATATTTGTCCGGGAGAAGATAAAAGCTTATACAATATTGTTTTTAAACGACTTTTAGATATTGGTGATATCATTGGTGTGAAAGGATTTGTGTTTACCACCCAAATGGGTGAAATTACAGTACATGTAACTTCATTGAAGGTGCTTAGCAAATCATTAAGGCCATTACCGATCGTAAAAGAAAAGGATGGAAAAGTGTACGACGCATTCACTGATCCCGAGCAGCGCTACCGTATGCGTTATGTAGATTTAATTGTAAATGATGAGGTTAAAGATACGTTCGTAAAAAGAACGAAAATTATCAATAGTATGCGTAATTTTTTTAATGCATACGGATACCTGGAAGTAGAAACACCGATTCTGCAACCTATCCCGGGTGGTGCAGCAGCCCGTCCGTTTATTACGCACCACAATGCGCTGGATATTCCGCTCTATTTGCGCATTGCCAACGAATTATATTTAAAGCGTTTAATTGTTGGAGGCTTTGATGGCGTTTATGAATTTGCCAAAGATTTCCGAAACGAAGGCATGGATCGCATGCATAATCCTGAATTTACGGTGATGGAAATCTACGTAGCTTACAAGGATTATCGCTGGATGATGGATTTTACCGAAGCAATGCTTGTTAATGTTGTAAAAGAAACTACCGGCGGAACAACTGTTGAAGTAGGTGATAAAACCATCAGTTTTGAAAAACCATTTGCCAGGGTTCCGATTTTGGAAGCCATTAAAACACATACAGGCTTTGATGTTTCGGGCATGAATGAGGCCCAATTGCGCGAGGTTTGTAAACAGCTGGATATTGAAGTAGATGACAGCATGGGCAAAGGCAAATTGATTGACGAACTTTTTGGCGAACGCTGTGAACCTCATTATATCCAACCTGCATTTATCACAGACTATCCCGTGGAAATGTCACCTTTGTGCAAGCGCCACCGTGATAACCCGGAACTTACCGAGCGATTCGAACTGATGATCAACGGAAAGGAAATTGCTAATGCCTACACTGAGCTCAACGACCCTATTGATCAGCGTAAACGCTTTGAAGAACAATTAAAACTTTCGGAGCGTGGTGATGACGAAGCCATGTTTATCGATCAGGATTTTCTGCGAGCCCTGGAATTTGGCATGCCTCCTACTTCAGGTATGGGAATAGGTATTGACCGCTTGGTGATGCTCCTAACCGGACAAACCAGTATTCAGGAAGTGCTTTTCTTTCCACAAATGCGTCCGGAAAAAGTAAGGAAAGCATTGGATGTTAACGAACTGAAACGTTATGAAATTCCTGAAGATTGGGGCAGACTAATTCTTGAATCTGGAATAACAAGCCTGGAAATGCTTAAAGCAGAAAAGCCTGCAGGTCTATTGCAAAAACTAAATGGTTTACGCAAAAAGAACAAACTTAATGTACCAGCACTTCAGCTCGAAGAGCTTGAAAAGTGGTTAAACTCACTTCCAGAATAAGCAGATAAATAATACCCCGCCAAATACGTAAACATATAGGGTTATAAACAAATGATTGTTTATAACCCTTTATTTTTAAGTCATTCACGCCACCTTAACTTAGTTATTTTAGCGTTTTGGGATAAATAATACTCCTTCTTGGTAAAACTGGCTGTATAATTATGATTAGAAACCAACAACCATACCTCTTAGTCATTGCTGTTTTTTTGATGCTTGTTACATTTTCACACGATATGCAAGCTCAAACCACTTATTCCAAAAAGTCGACAAAAAATGATCGGGTAAAAGAAAAACAATCACCGGCCATAATCAGCTCTAATAGTTTTAGACCAGACTGGAGTTTCTATTTTGGAGGAGGACCTTCTTTATTTTTTGGGGATACAAGACAGTATCGTTATTATCCTGTGATGAATTATGAGAGTGAATGGAAGTTTGGCGGCACTGTGATGCTTAAAAGAAGCATTAGTCCTGTTTTCAGTCTTCGCGGACAGGCTCTTTACACGGGCTTAGCAGGTACGCGCCGATCATGGAGTAAATATTTTAATGCAAGTTTAATTGAATTTAATTTTAATACAGCGATCAACCTGAATAATCTCATTAGTGGCTACCGTTCATCACGTAAGTGGGGAGTTGATGTAATCATTGGGGTTGGTCTTGTTAACTTCAACACAACAGTATATCAATTGGGAAGTAATGCGGTTCTTTCAAAGCAGGGTTTTGGCAACGGTTCGGGCATAGGTGGCCGAACACTTGAAGGATTGCTGTTGGGAGGTATTGGATTTGAATATCAGTTAGACAAAAATTGGGCTATTCGTTTTGAAACAGCAAACCGCGCATTAAATACTGATAAACTTGACAACCATGTAGGTGGTTTTAAGTATGATATCTATAATCATAGCAGTGTAGGACTGGCTTATACCTTTAAAAGTACAGGAAAAAATATCAAGCTGGTACCTGAAGGCGAACCCGGTTTGCTGATTGTTGACCCTGACAATATGAATCCTGTCCAACCAGATGAATCAAGAAATCAAGAAGTTACTAGTTTTAACAGGGTGATTGATGTACTTGAACTGGACTATAACAGACAGGAACCTGTAACCATTGAAGAAGAAATCATTCCTCCTGCAGAAACCGTAATCACAGAACAGGAAATTGTTGAAATTCCGGAGCCAGTAAAACAATTCAGTGAGTTTGAATATCGTGTGCAAATCAGAGCACGATACGGAACCAAAATAGCTATAGATTATCTGGCAAAAACCTACAACCTGCCTGCAGAAGAAATAATGGAAAATTCCTACAATGGTTATTATATCTATACCATTGGCTCATTTGCAACCTATGATGAGGCTGCTACCCGTCGCAATCAAATCAGGTCGCAAAACAGGATTTATGATGCTTTTGTAGTGGCATTCCGGGATGGACAAAGGCTTCAAAAGCTTCCATAATTCAGGAACAAATCATTGGTTTTCAACTACTTCTTCCTTTTGATCATCTGCTGCATCAGATTGAGGCAATTCTAAAGTATAAAGGATAGCTTCCAGTTGGCGCAGGTAATCTCTTTTATCTTTTCCGGGCGCATAAACATATCCTTCAACTGTGATCAGCCGGCCATATACTTCATCAACAACTGTATATGACAAAAAAGGTCCTGCCATAAAATCACCTACAACATTCCACATTCCTCTTGTTTCAACCGCATAATCAGCCACAAATGAGGCGATGGTTTTGCTTTGAGGCAAAACAAATTCTTTGTCGGTAGACATAAAGGAACCGTCAACAGGCCCGGGAATATACTTTTGAAGTAAAGAATCCCTGACATAAATCAAACGCGAAGGAGATAATTCCAAAGTATCAGTATAAGGTCGGGTATAAATAATCAATCCCTGGCTGTAGTCGACCAGCTCTTTTCTGATCCACATAAAGTTACCCTCATTTTTGGCAACATAAAAACCTTCCGGTATCATCATTTTTATTCCAAAGGTTTTCTCTACTTCATTAATCACCTTATAATCAGCTGTTGGGCGATAGATATTCATCAAACGTTCACGTTCTGATTTATTGAACAATGCTAAAAAGCTCTCTTTGTTTTCTTCAAATGCCTTCACCCAGCTATCAGCATCAGGAGCAGTGATTTTAAAAACACGTTGAGGCTGAGCCCATAGATTGGTTCGCATTTCTGCTATGGGTTCCTTCAATTTTTTATCATATTCAACCACCAAAATATTCCGATGCTTTTTAAACATATCCGAAAGATTGGATATAGTAATATTGGCAATGCGATAAAGCGGCTCAGATTGAGGCAATCCATACTGGTCCTGAGCAAAAAAAGCACGAATAGCTTCGCCTTCCTTACCTTCCCATTGGTCGGGTGTTTGAGTTACGACAAGAATTTCGGATGTAGCACCTACTGAACGGGGTGTGCGGGATTCGGGTTGTGCACAGGCATATGTGAGCACAAAAACTATAACAATCGCAAACCAATAATAAAGCTTTCTCATTGCATCAGATTATTTAGTGATACGATGTGTTGTTTTGACAATAAACTATTACAATTGTCAAAGAGCAACATGATTTAAAAACATAACGTTGTTGGTTGCTGTTATGGTATATGATTCAAATAAAAAAGCGTATAACAAAAGTTTTAGGCTTAACCTATTTGGGTAATCTTTAGTTTTTGGCCAGGTTTAATACGAGCAGTATTCCCCAAACGGTTTAAACGTCGGATTTGGTCAACTGTTACACCATCGTATTCTCTTGCAATATCCCACAGCGTATCACCATAGCGAACTGTGTGGATTAAATATTTACCATCCGATTCCGCATTCTGCGCTGTGGTTTCTGCCTGTGGGTAAACCCGAAGCTTTTGACCGGGATGAATGGTTGAGCCTCTTAAATTATTCCATTCTCGCAAATCTGTAACACTACATTGATACTTTTTGGCAATCAACCCCAAGTTTTCACCTGATCGCACTACATGAGTAGCAGAGGTGGCAGAGCGCCTCACTGGCTTATTTCCGGCCTGAGCCATTGGCGCACCAGAACTGTAAACCACCAACTTTTGACCTGGACGTATCATTGTGCTTCGCAAATTATTCCATGCCATGAGTTGATTGACACTCACACGATATTTACGAGCAATTAAACCAAGGTTTTCACCGCTTCGGACCACATGCAAACTTCTGTCGCTAACCTTTTTTATCTCTTCGAGCAGTTTTTCCTTTTCAATTCCTGCCTTCGTTTTGAATGCATAAAGTGAAGCTTCGTTATTCAGAAAAGCACCAATATATTCCATAGGCAGGCGCAATAAATAAGGGTTTTCGGCAGAGGCCGGAATAATACCTTTCTTATACTGCGGATTAAAAAACTCAATATCTTCCATATCAACACCAAGCATTTCACTTATCTGATCAAAATGCAATACCTCTCTCACCGAAACAGTATCTGTCCCTTGCATGATCATGCCAGGATATTGGGGAAATATATTGTGCTCAGGGGCATAGTTCATAACATAATTTACTGCAATAAAAGCAGGCACATAACCTCTGGTTTCGCGTGGCAAAAAAGGCCAGATTGCCCAATAGTTTTTAACACCTCCTGCCCTGCGAATAGCTCTGTTCACATTGCCAGCTCCTGAATTGTAGGCTGCTAACACCAATAGCCAATCATCGTAAATACCATACAAATCGAGCATATGCTGGCAAGCTGCTTCGGTTGCCTTTAAAGGGTCGTAACGATCATCCACCAAAGAAGTAACTTTAAGATCATATACTTTTCCTGTGCCGTACATGAATTGCCACAACCCTTTAGCCCCCATACGTGACCCTGCTGTTGGGTTAAGCGCTGACTCAACAACAGCCAGGTGCTTCATTTCTAATGGAATATCATACCTGTCAAGCAATTCTTCAAACATTGGATAGTAAACATATGACAAACCAAGTACTCTGCTTGTAAGGTCTCTTTTCCTGTGAGCATATAATTCGATGAATGATTTTACATGCTTATTAAAAGTTAATTCTATCGGTGTTTCACGATTGAGCAAGGCAAGGCGTTGCACATATATACTATCGGCAAACTCAGGAACCTCGCTGGCGGTATAACCATATTTGCTCAATCCTGCAGAATCTGCAAAAAGAAGGCTGTCCCCAAAATATCGAATACGGTATAAACTGTCAAGCATTTTTACGATAGGAGAGTCATCCACAATTCCTTGTCCGTTGTTCAATGCTATGGCTTCGGCCTCAGAAATAGCAATCACACTATCAGACACCATCAGTGTATCAGATGAAACAATACTCGAATCGCGTAAAACCTGCTCGATTTCTGATTGAGCAACAACAGTTAACTGAAAGAATACAAATAAGAAAAAGATCAGGCTCTTTTTGATCATACAATGCTGCATTTGATTATGAAACTTGTTGCAAAACTAGCATGCTTAATAAGCACATATTTTGTTCTAAAATAAAAGTAACTAACAACTTGATGTTGAGTAAACAAATGTTTTCATCAAGCAGGAAATGTTGATTATGGCAGTACGCTATTTGGAATTTTTTTCTTCGTTTGGCTTTTTTTCGTCTTCGCCACTAATGCCATCTTTAAACTCCTTGACACCGCGACCCATTCCACGCATCAGTTCAGGGATTTTTTTACCACCAAAAAGCAGCAAAACAACCAACACAATGATTAGAATCTGCCAGCCGCCTATCATTCCTAATAATATGGATAAATTCATAGGTTGAATTTTTTAAAATACTGCCCACAAAAGTACATGAAATAATTTAAACCAAATGTTAAACACATTTTTACAAACTTATCAAAAAAGCCAGAAGCAGTATAATGCCATTCAAGCCATTAACTTAATAATCCTATCATTATTTCATCCGAAAAGGCCATTAAATAACCATTATTTTTACCTTTGGCTGGCATATTAACTTTTTTCATACAATGAAACACTTTCTCAAAATTCTGGTTTTAACGGGATTATTAATTCCTTTCACTTCAACAGCACAGGACAAAAAAACAGCAAACTGGCGACAACTGCACTACCTTTCTGAAGAAGAAATGTCTGTACCTGTCACGAATCACCTCACTTTTACCGAAACAGACCCTCCAGAAGGTGACGTTAGAATGGTTGCTGAATATGAACCCATGCAATCCGTTTTGATTCGCTATCCCCTTGGTATTCCATATAGTGTTATTGCCGAAATGGCTGAAGATATTAATGTAGTTACGCTTGTAAATAGCAATTCGCAAGCCAATCAAGTGTTGAATCTGTATAACCAAAATGGTATTAACACAGACAATTGCAGTTTTATCATTGCACAAACCGATTCGTATTGGACGCGCGATTACGGCCCCTGGTTTGTGTTTGACGGAAACAAAGAACCTGGTATTGTTGATTTTCCTTACGACAGGCCACGACCCAATGACAATAATGTTCCGATTGCTGTGGCTGCTGATCTGGGTATTAATCTTTTTGGGATGAACCTTGTTCATACAGGGGGGAATATGATGGTTGATGGCACTGCAATGGCAGCTTCAACCGACCTTGTTTATGACGAAAATAATCTCACGCCACTGCAAATTGCTGAAAAAGTGGAAGACTACCTGGGTATCATCCGTTATGATGTTACTATAGACCCATTGGGCGATTATATCAAACACATTGACTGTTGGGGAAAATACCTTGGCCCTGATAAGATTTTGATTGGACAAGTTCCACAATCCGATCCCAGATATAGTGATTATGAATCAGTTGCAAATTATTTTGCTACAACCCCCAGCGTATATGGTTACCCCTATGAAGTTTATCGTGTTTTTACACCTGGCGGAAGCCAAACCACACCTTATACCAACTCGTTGATTTTGAACAACAAAGTCCTTTTACCATTGAGTGGAAATCAGTGGGATGATGAAGCAATTGCGGTGTATGAAGAGGCCATGCCGGGATACGAAATCATTCCTGTTGTATGGGGTAGCTGGTACAATACTGATGCCATCCATTGTCGTACAAAAGGTATTGCAGATCTGGAAATGCTCTATGTAGATCACAGACCCTTGTATGGAGAAGTGGAGTATGCAGAAAACTATACCCTAAGTACTGAAATCATAGCCTACTCAGGCGAATCACTGGTGAGTGATTCACTGCTTGTATTTTACAGCGTTAACGGAGGAGATATTAACACGGCTAACTTTACTGCCGATGGCAATGAGGAAGACCTTTTTCATGCCACCATCAGTGGATTCGAAGGTGGGGATACTATTCGCTACTATGTTTTTGCCAAAGATGAAACCGGCCGTCGGCTTAAACAACCTATTATGGGCGAACTTGATCCGCACGAGTTTATTGTTGGTGAGCAAAGCTTTAACGACCTCACCTTTATGCCGGATACACTTGTTTATAATTACGAATATGAACAAGTGATGACCCTTACAAATCCTACTGCAGAGACTGTAATTCTAAGCAACCTGGAGCATGAAGGCATGTTCGAATTTCCTGAACTAGCAGCACTACCATTGGAAATACCTGCCGGAGAATCACTTGAAATACTGGTAGTTGTTATGCCTGGTGTTATGCTTGATCCCATCATATATTATGAAACACAAATTGATATCGTCACGAATCTTGAAACTTATCAAATGCCTGTAAAAATCAATTGGGATTTAATAAGTGGACTGGATCAAATCGAACCATTTAATTTCAATGTATATCCTAACCCATTCAGCAATAAGTTAGTTGTTCAAACTGAAAATACTGTAGCTGATGACATAGAAATTTCGGTTCGGGATATTACAGGTCGTTTAATTGCAAAACACCATATTGACGGTATAAACGGAAATACTATTGAAATAGATCTGCCTGAAAATCTGGATAAAGGAATGTATTTTGTTAGCATAAGAAATACTAATCAGCAACAACTTATTAAAGTTATCAAACAATAAATCAGTATTGAAATTGTTCAGGAATCCTGCTCAATGTAATTGGGCAGGACTTTTTTTAAACTAATATCTGGCTGAGATAAACAGCAGTAGCAAAAGCTATTATGGCAATCCAAAACATGATACTGGTTGATAGGTCATCTTTTTCAGGATCGTAATCAAATGGTGATTTTTCTGACATCAGAATCAAATTAAAATCCAAAAATACAACTATTCTGAATATAGCTCAATCATTCTGATGATTGCCTGGCTACAGGCCGGACAAAATTCCTCTCCCTTAAAGGTATGCATCAAACAATCCATCATGGGTCTGTACATGCCCTTGGCAACATATCCTCCTCCTTCGTAAACACCCAACATATTTTTCATACTGTCTACAGCAGGTGTTGGAACAGGTGTAGCAGGGTCTAATAATGATTTCCACTTACTTTCGAAATCAACTAAAGTAGTGAGGTTAGGTTCCCAGGGTTCTATATCAAGGTTATAAAAATCTGAATAAGCCGTTGAGCTGTCAAAATATTCATCGCCGAGACCAGCAAAAGAATGACCAAACTCATGTACGATCACTTTTGCTGACAATTGATTTCCGGCTGAACTAAGCCCATAGTAGTTATAAATACCACCTCCACCATATTTCATTGTATTGGCTAATATATAAACCTGATCATAAGGCACTTGACCGGCAAGATCTCGGATACTATGTTGGTCGAAGCTCATGCAGTAGCGTTCGCTGTCGAAAGTATAAAAGCTTGATCCAAGTGCTGTTTGAGGCCAATAGTCTTCTGCCGGAACGGGAATACCTGATTCGTCAGAAGGTGCCAGCACTGCCCTGATTCTGAATTTATTCTTATGAGATTTGAAAGGTTCAAACTGAAAAATACTTTCTGCAAAAAAGAGCGCATCCGCTACAAATTCGCCCAATTCCTCCATAGTGTAACCATCAGGCAACACCACAATATCTACTACATCAGCAGCTTCGCCATCACCCCAAACATTCATCACGGGCCATTTCATCACTGGAGCGGGTTTAATAAAATAGTTGTCCGGATCAAGCTTAATACTAAATAGTTCTTTCCAGCGGCCTTCAAAAGTGCGGGTAAACAGCTTAACCAGAACAGGTTTCTTAGGATAGGGCACTATAACTGATTCCGGAAAACTCCTCACTGCCTCTTTTGCTTCAGCTGTTGTTTGCCATTCGCTAAACAAACTGCCATACCCTCTTGAATACAATAGAGAATCTGATGCAGCGTCATACATTTCAATCCAGTGTTTACCATAACCCAATGAGTCGATCAGCAAGGTTCTGCTGCCAGCCCATACAGGCTGCTCATACCAATTTTCGAAAGCAATCCATTCGTTCTCAAAATCACCAGATCGAATGTAGTCCATCCGTAAGCTATTGTTATAAAACACGCTATCAAACTGTGCTGATAAAGGCCACAGCAAACCTAAAAAACTAATAATGAGTAAAATCCTTTTCATTTTATTTACCTTTGGAAAGTAAAATTAGCGAAAATTGTAACTAAACAATGTGTGCTGCGTCCAATTGATTGTAACATGGAGCAGGAAGATCAAATCATCATAGGTAAAGTTTTGGCTGGTGATACAGCCAGTTTTGGAACTATTGTAGAGAAATACCAGCATTTAGTGATGAATATTGCTTATCAAATATTACGTCAGCGCGAAGAAGCAGAAGATTTGGCACAAAACACTTTTGTGAAAGCCTATGAAAAGCTAAACACCTTTAAAGGTGATTCAAAGTTTTCTACATGGCTGTATCGCATCACCTGGCATATGGCTATTTCACAACACAGAAAACTACATAACGTTCTCAACAGCAATACTTTTTATTTAAACGATGAAAGCCAGCATATTTCTGATCATTCAACAATTGAAGCAAACGACAGGGAAGAAGCATTGGCAAAGCTTGAAATGGCCATGCAAAAACTTGAGGCTGATGACCGCGCAATTTTGAATATGTTTTACAAACAACAGCTTAAAGTGCAGGAAATAGCAGAAATAACCGGATTTAGTGAATCGAATGTTAAAGTAAAACTATTCAGGAGCCGCAAAAAACTAGCGCAGCATTTTGAATCCGCAAATCAAATTATTCAACTCGAAACCAATACAAAATGAACTATAATAAATTTAATATCGAAGACCTTCTTCAGGATTTACCTGATGAACAAGTAAGCCAAGGTTTTAAAGACAAAGTAATGCATCAAATTGAGGCTATGCCGCAAACAGCGTCAATAAAAAATCAGTTACTCCCAGAGCGCTATTTATTGTTTTTTAGTCTTTTTGCCGGAATACTTGCATTGATCTTTTTAGCTGATTTTGACTTTATTAGTCAGTACTTACTGCAGTTCACTCAATTTTTTGGAAGTTGGCTCCAGGCAGAACAAAAATCACTTCCAGCGCTTTTAGAACTTATAGGCAATCTGCCAGCCCTAAGTCTGGCTGTGATTCCGGCACTCCTGTTACTCTTTGGCTTCGAACGCCTGATGCACAAGCGTTTTTTTAGTAATAATGTCGGTTTGATTTAGTTTTAGTATCTTCGTTTTGAACTAAAAATCATTACCGAAAGAAAATTATGATTCCTATTGAAATAATAGCTCAGCTGGAAGAATTACTAAAAAAGCATACTGGCCGAAAAGGTCTGATAGAACACACTCAAGCCATTGGTGGAGGCTCAATCAATGCTGCTTACAGTCTCCGCTATGAAGGAAAAGATTTCTTTCTGAAATACAATCAGGCCAAACGTTTTCCAAAGATGTTCGAATTAGAGGCTAAAGGCCTTAATGTTCTGGCATCATGCAATAAAATTCGTCTGCCAGAAGTAATCGGGACAGGGGAATCCGGTCAGACCGCCTTTTTACTGCTGGAACAAATAGCAACTGGATTTCCCGACAATTCTTTTTGGGAATTTTTTGGTGAAGAGCTCGCTGGTTTACATCGTGAAACCAATGACAACTATGGTCTTGATCATGACAACTATATTGGTTCGCTGCCGCAAAGCAATGCACCTGCAACAAGCTGGAGCGATTTTTTTATCTCACAGCGGCTAAAACCTCAACTAACCCTTGCAGCCGGAAAAGGCTTGCTAAACAGCAAAACCTTAAACGACTTTGAAAAATTATTTGTCAAACTACCCAAATTGTTTCCCCAAGAAGCACCAGCCTTACTTCACGGCGATTTATGGAGTGGCAATTTTTTATGTGATTCAAATGGAAAACCGGTTTTGATTGATCCGGCAGTATATTACGGCCACCGTGAAATGGATCTGGCCATGAGTAAGCTTTTTGGCGGCTTCAACCCGCGCTTTTACGAAGCGTATTACGCAGCATATCCACTTGAAACAGCCTGGAAGGAGCGCATTGATTTATGTAATCTTTATCCGCTATTGGTGCATGTAAATTTATTTGGTAGCGGTTATGTTGGTCAATTGCAGTCAAGCCTGCGCAGATTTGTATAAGCACATTGCCAAAAGATTCGTTATTCTTGAAAAAAACGTAATTTTGCGCCCCTGAACAATCTCGTTTTCAAGCCAGAATTAAACTTCTAATCCATATGGAAACCCCTGAAAAAGACAAAAAATCGCTCAACTTCATCGAAACCATTATCGAGGAGGACATCCAAACCCGAAAGAACGAAGCACGTGTGCATACGCGTTTCCCTCCCGAACCAAATGGTTACCTGCACATTGGACATGCCAAATCTATCTGTCTCAACTTCGGCCTGGCTGAAAAATACAATGGAAAATGCAATCTTCGCTTTGACGATACCAATCCAACGAAAGAGGAGATGGAATATGTAAATTCCATCAAGGAAGATGTGCAATGGCTTGGCTTTGAATGGAATGAAGAGCCCTTTTTTGCTTCAGATTATTTCGATCAGCTTTACGAATGGGCTATTCTGCTCATCAAAAAAGGCAAAGCCTATGTGGATGATCAGCCTCAGGAATTGATCAGTCAGCAACGTGGCACACCTACCCGTCCGGGTATAGAAAGTCCTTTCAGAAACAGGCCTATTGAAGAGAACCTTGAGCTTTTTGAGGCCATGAAAAGGGGTGAGTTTCCGAATGGTTCAAAGGTTTTAAGAGCTAAAATCGACATGGCTTCTCCCAATATGCATATGCGCGATCCGGTGATGTATCGCATCCTGCATGCTGATCACCATCGCACAGGAAACAAGTGGAATATTTATCCGATGTATGACTATGCTCATGGTCAGTCAGACTATCTGGAAGGTATCACACATTCCCTTTGTACACTCGAATTTGAGGTGCATAGACCTTTGTACGACTGGTTTCTCAATCAGATTATCGAAGAAGGCACCTACAGACCAAGGCAGATAGAATTTGCCCGCCTCAACCTGAGCTATACAGTAATGAGCAAACGCAAACTGCTCGACCTGGTGAAAAATGGTGTTGTAAACGGCTGGGACGATCCGCGTATGCCCACAATCGCCGGCCTGCGCCGAAGAGGTTATACTCCTGCTTCGATCCGAGCTTTTGCTGATCGTATTGGCGTGGCCAAAAGAGATAATACAATTGATGTAGGATTGTTGGAATTCAGTGTGCGCGAAGACCTGAACAAAATTGCACCCCGTGTGATGGCGGTGATTGATCCGGTTAAATTAGTAATTACCAATTATCCTGAAAATCAAACTGAAAGTATTGAATTGATCAACAATCCGGAAGATCCGGAAGCCGGAAGCCGTGAAATTCCCTTTGGACGCGAACTGTATATCGAAAGGGATGACTTTATGATTGACCCTCCGAAGAAATTTTTCCGTTTGGCACCCGACAAAGAAGTGCGCCTGAAAGGAGCTTATGTGATTCATTGCGACAGCTACGAAACTAATGAAAACGGCGAGTTAACAACCATTTACTGCACCTACGACCCTGAAACAAAAAGTGGTTCAGGCACCAAACAGCCCAAAGTTAAAGGAACACTTCACTGGGTGGAAGCCAAAACAGCAGTGGATGCCGAGGTAAGGCTTTATGACAGGCTTTTTAATGATGAAGACCCTGCAGGACATAAAGATCAGGACTTTATGGTGTTTTTAAACCCTGATTCTTTGCAGATCAAAACAGCCTGCAAACTGGAACCCATGCTGGCAGATGTTACGACAGGTGAAAAATTTCAGTTTCAACGTGTTGGATATTTTTGCGTGGACAAAGACAGCATGCCAGGCCATTTGATTTTCAATCGCACCGTGCCCCTGAAAGACACCTGGGCAAAAATGAAAAAATAAACGCAGTGATCATAAATTATTTGCTTTGTCCAGAAAGGATATTGCTAATAAATTGTTAATTTTGCAGCCGCAATGCCCGATGGTGTAACTGGCAACACGTCTGACTCTGGATCAGAAGAGTCTAGGTTCGAGCCCTAGTCGGGCAACATGAAATAATAAGAGGATTACAGCAAGCAGTCTGTAATCCTTTTTTTGTGCCCGCTTACTAGGCATAATACTAAGTGAATAAAAGTGAATTGATCAGCTGATTTCCTGTTACTGCAATCTTCTCTATTGTCATTGCTATTTTCGTATATACAGCTTATATTTTGAGTATACTTATTCAAATATTTAAGCTTATATTGACTTCTGCCATGTAGCCTTTGTTGATTTTCCATAAAGAGCAGAATTACCTTAAGAACTGCTATATGCTTTTAGCACTATAAATTCACCAGGAATTTCTTTTAAATATTACAATATAATTGTAAAAACTCAATATATTTTAAATATCTTTCATTCAACCAAAAACCAATCTGATTCTATAAATATCCATCAATAAAATCATTTTAATATTTATTTTAAAAATCTCACTTAAAAGCTAATATAAATTGCTATAAAATTGAACAAACAATACTTTATTTTATCCAATTATTTCAATTGATTTTGAACAAATTTCACTATTTATTGTTCTAATAGTATTGAATTATTAAAAATTGAAATTTATTATGAATCCAAACGAATTTAAAATTAAAGGTAACTGGCATGAGGTTGTTGGAAAACTAAAACAAAAATATGGCCAGCTAACCGATGAAGACCTAACTTTTATTGAAGGTAAAGAAGAAGAGCTTTTAGGCAGACTCGAAAAGAAAGTAGGAAAAAGTAAGGAAAAACTTATGGAAGAGATATCGAAATTATAAGAATTACGATTATTAATTTTCATTTCTTAACGAAGAATAAACTAAAATATTTAAACCCCTTGTTATGAGAACCAAAACACTCATTTGTACCAGTATAATTGCGTTATCTGCATTATTATTTTCATGTAACAGAGAATCTGTAAAAGAAGAATCCGCTACTGAACAAAAAACTGAAACTGAAAATGTCTCCCTCGAAAATTTAAAAAAAGAACTTTCTGATTTAGGAGATGCTTTTGGAGACCTTTTTAGAAACGAACAAGACGGATTCGAGGAATCAATCCAAACGACTGTAGATGACCTTAACAGAAAAATTGATGAGTTTTCAAAAGAATTAAAAAACTCAGATCAGGATGATAATGAGCTCGAAAAACTACTTACAAATTTGGAAAGTAAGTTAGATGATATGGAGGAGAGCTTAAATAATCTTGATGATAAAACAGAAGAAGAAATGGCTCAGTTGAAAGATGATATCAAAAAGAAATATGAAGAAATTCAGCAAGATATCGCTGAAATAACAAAAGACAAATAAGCTAATATTTGTTGTTGTTTACTCAGGTGCGTAGTTATTAATTAAATTAATGATTACGCACTTTTTATAATTCTATAAACGTGTTACTTAAGCTTTATGATTTGAAAAAGATTTCTGATCATATTTACTGGAACTAACGTTTACTCCGATTGTAAACAATAATAAAATTATCCGGGGAAAAAACCCGGCAAGGAACATCACAAAACCAAATATTTTGTAAAAATCAGATTAGCACAAAGAACAAACCCCAGCTTATTTATCCAAGTCCTTACTTATGCACATTTCTTACAAAAGCTTCTACTTCGGGCACGCCACCCTGGTAAACGAGGTATCCGTTATAGGGTTCGCGTTGTGTAATTTCATCGTTTACAGAAGTTAACATCAACTTTTTCACTTCTTCCGGATCATCTGTTTGTCCGAGCGCCCACCCAAGTTTTATGAAGGCCACTTCGGGCAACATATTTCCTGCCGGAATGATACCTTTGGCCATCATATCCCTACCAGTATCATACACAAACATATGCACATAACCCCAGATCGTTTGTAAGGTCATATACATATGTACGCCTTTGGCATGAGCCCTTTCAATAGCAGGGTAAAGCTCCTTATTCACATGCCCCAGACCGGTGCCTACAATAACCACTCCTTTATAACCTGCATCTACCAAAGCATCCAGGGTATCAGGCTTCATGCCGGGATAATAATAAAGCATGGTTACCTTATCACTGAAATAAGGTTTTATCACAACATTTTTATCCTGACGGCGCTTATTGTAGCTTTTATGAATTGGAGTAATTTCCTTTCGGTTAATCATTGCCAATGGTGTATCGCCAATTGTGCGAAATGTAGAGCGATAGCTCGAGTGCATTTTACGCACCCGGGTGCCTTTGTGCAACAAACCATATTCATCGGAAGTGGGGCCAAACATACATACCATAACCTCTGCAATATCAGACTGTCCGGCAGCTTTCATGGCATGCATCAAGTTGAGGGCAGCATCGGAGCTGGGCCTGTCGCTGGAGCGTTGCGAACCAACCAACACAACAGGTACGGGCAAATTCTGACACATAAATGTAAGGGCTGCTCCTGTATGATGCAGGGTATCAGTACCATGACCTATCACAATGCCGTCGATGCCATTTTCTATTTCACGTCCAATTGCCTTTGCCAGCGCTACATATTGTTTTGGTCCCATATTTTCGCTGAAAACAGCAAAAAGCTTTTCTGTTTCCAGGTTACAGATATCAGCCAGTTCCGGAACAGCACCATAAAGTTCACCCGGCGAAAAAGCAGGTATTACAGCACCAGTGCGATAATCCAGACGCGATGCTATCGTACCTCCGGTACCAAAAAGTTTTACTTTGGGTAAGCCCGGTGTAACAGGAAATTGTTTTTCAGGAATCTTGTAATTTGCTTTTTTGTATCCGGTTTCTTTCATTGAGATAACCGTTTTTACATCAATCCCAATATTATAGCCGGTAACAATCTTAAGCACAATATGCTGATCATCATCATTTTCGGAACGCGGCAAAACAGTTCCGTCAAAAGTCCCCCGGCTGGTTTCGATAGTAGCCTGACCCCACACACGGGTATTATATTTCTTGAGCAGCTCCAGCGCTGCACCTTTATATCCTTGAAAAAAATCTTCGCTCATGCTAAATTGATTTTACCGTTTGAGCCAGTTGGCTGAGATTGATGTTTCCTGCGGCAGACTTGCGCAATCGTCCCATGATCCAGTTAGTTTTATCTTGTGGTTTTGCATCTTTTTTGGGTATAAACTTTTCTGCCACAAAAGGAATTCTGGAGGTTATTTCAGAGACAGCTGTCTTTTTGAATTTGATGCTGTTAAGCACCGATTCAAACTCCATGCGAGGGTGAGCTGCCAACTCATAAATCATTTCTTCTGCCAGCCGAAAATCCAGTTGCTGTTGTTTCAGAAATTCAAAAAGACGGAATACAGTTCTGTATTTAAAGGCAGTTCCGGGATTTTTGCCAAGTGCATTTTTCAAAGTATGTCCGATAAATGTGCCGGCATAGCGAGGTGACAAATCGAGCTTTTCAACTAAATCTTGCACTAAAGGGTAAAGGTTTTTGGAGAAGATATAGGTGTAGGTATCTTCAGGAACATCCCAGTGTTTCAATTGCTGATAATGGCTGATTACTTCTTCCGGAAGCTGACTGCGCAACTCCTCAATATAGGCATCTTCCAAAGGAATTGGTGCACTGTCAGTATCAGGATACATACGATCTGCACCCGGCAACACCCTTTCAAATATTGTGGTTCCATCAGGCAACGATTTTCGGGTTTCGGGCGGAATGCCTTCCAAAGCCATTTGGCAGCGCTCCTCTATTGTTTCCAGAGCTGTGGAAATATCATCCTCAGGTCCCCAGATTAACATCAAAGCATCATTTTCGTCAGCATCAACCTTGCCAGCAAGATGCTGCCAGCTTTCTACTTTTAAACCAGTATCGATCATCTCATTGTGCAACAAATGTGGCTTTTCGATACAGGCAATCACTTTCAGTCTGTCACTTATTTCATTAGCAAAACTTTGTCCGGGTTGGGTGAAATGCGAAAGGGCCCCTTTAAACCCCGGCAAACAAATCAGCTGAAACCAATTGCCATCAGCTTCGGCTTCTTTAATCAAATCATTAGCTTCAGGAATGTCGGTGGCCAAAATTCCTTTGTTGCTGATCTTCCAATCTTTTGGTTCTGCAATTTGCTTTAGCAGTTGATCACGCAACAAGAGCAAAGACCATTGTCTGAAAGCCTCATTATGGGTGAGTTCGGGAATCCATTTGGTATGCGCTACACCTTTAATTTCGACACGTGTGCCACCTTTGCAACTCACATTCACATCCTGCCGGCCGGCACCCATTCCTGTGCGTACCTTGCCTGTACTGCGATTCAGAAAGCGGATATAATCACAGGCTTGCTTTACTTCATCCGGATTAACGCATTCGGGATAAGTTACTGTTTCGATCAGTGGCATTCCTAAACGGTCAGTTTTATAGACACGTGTATGTCCAACATCTGAAATTTCGCGACAGGAATCTTCTTCAATACTCAGTTGAATCAAACGTATTTTTTTATGTGGCAACGGAATTTCACCTTCCACTCCAATAATGGCTGTACGCTGAAATCCAGTAGGAATACTGCCATCCAGGTATTGCTTTCGGGTGATGTGTACCTCGCCAACAATGTTTAGCTTGGAAAGCAGGGAAATCTCAATCGCAACCTCAAGCGCTTGTTTGTTGATCGGAAAGGGAGGAGTATCATCCACTTCGTAGGTACAAGCCGTTTGATTTTTAATCCTGTAGACAATCTCTTTACGTGTTTTAAATTCCATTAATGCCGTACCATCATATTCCCCCAATTCACTGAGTGTAGGTCGCATATGTCTTATAATCTCGGCATCGTAATCATCACTTTCATTGAACACACCTGCCGGACAATGGCAGAACAACTTTTTATCGGTAAGCAGCTGCTGGTGAACCTCCAGACCCGACATAAATCCAATGCGGTCGTAGGTTTGCTGCGTTGCCTGTTTACGGGGCACATAACCAGCCTGTTGGCGTGTTTGTTCGTAATGGGCTTTGGCATCAAAAGGTTTGATCATATTGTGCTAGGCTTTGCTGAAACGGTTTTGAAACCTGTAAAAGTAGCAGATTTTTTGCTTGGTTTCACGATAAACTGATTCTAAATAGTGCATGAACAACGCTCATCAGCAAATCAGCTCAAAAACAAAAACAGAACATCAGATAAGTATTGATCATTCCTCCTTTCGGGCAATTTGGGAACGTAAGGGATGCATGAGATTTTGATACTCAATAAGCTCCATTTTCACACTACCCACAATAACGGTAGCTTCGGCCAAAACAGGCAAGTGATTCTCATCATCTGTTACCCACACATGCACCGGATAAGCATCAGCAAACACATTGCCAGTAGCCATCATGGGAGCAAACTTCAAACATCTGAAAGTGCCTAATGACGTCTTGATGTATTCGGTGCCTTTGAATTTTACCTTGCTGATATAGACAGAATCATCCAGAAAAAAATCAATGAAATAGTTACTGTCAGCATCAAAATCATCAAGGCTAAGCGTTCGCATAAAAAACAATGCAGAAACAAAATCCTGTGTATTTTCAGGAATGCTTTTGGTCGCTGTCCGGCTCACTGCCCTGCGTTCGTTATGATAAAAGTAAACATCATCATCTTTTACATATCCCCCTTCTCGTGTGCGTCGAACAAATAAGTAAGGAACAAGTGCTTCCTTATCTACATAAGACTCAAAACGATCGCGTACTTTATAAAACCAATTAAAGGCGCCTTTGCTTTTTCCTTCACCCACGATATGCCAAACCTCTCTGTCGAAGAACTTTTTTCGATGAGATTTCACACTTATTGTTGCTTCACCAGCTACAACATCTCCGGTTAGCATGGAACTATAATAAACACTGTATCGGGTAAATTCATCTTCACCAAAAGCATTGTTAGGGTGTTGTCGCAGCTGAGCCTGAAGGCTATGAAAAAAAGAAAAGGTCAGCAAAAGCACACCTACAACTATTTTAGTATAAGGTAGTGTTTGTTTAATGCGCAGGTGAAATGTATTGGATGGCTTCATAAAGCTGTTAAGTCATCATTTTGTAATGGCACGAATATAATTGTTTTTAACTGTTTGTGATAAATAACGTAACAAGACGAAGAAATAGTACTAATCAATTTTTTTAAATATCAGCCTGCTACCATCTGCTGCATTCAAAATTAACTTGTTACTTTTAATGAGAAACTGAAAGTCGTTTTGATCCAGTAATTGACGAAAATCATCCGAAGCTTTCATTTGCTGGCACGCCATCATGGTTGTTGCTAATGCTCCAAACTGAATACTATCTCCTTTTGTGGCTATGCTGCCCATGATGCGGTTACAACCATCATGACCGCCAATACGCTGCTCTTCCACAAATATTTCCAATTGGGGCAACCCTATTGAGTAAGATTGCAGGTCGGCTTTTTGGCCGTTAATATTATCCAAAACCCAAATGTCATGCAACCGCATATTAACTTCGGAAGAATGCTGATCATCGGAACATCCGCTATTTACAGATTCAGTAGCTTTTTGACTGCTTTTACAGGCAGATATTCCAATCAAAACAAAAACCACAATAAGGTAAGCAAGCTGTTTCATCATTTACTTATACTTGATAAATTTAACAGTGTATTGCTGTTGTCCCGAAAAAACTTTAAGCAGGTACACCCCTGGCAGCAAAGATGCAATATTCATGCCGCACTCTCTCTTGCCAAGCGGGATTTCATTTTGCCTGAGCAATTGACCCTCCATATCATAAACCAATAAAGATGTTTTCTCTTTAACCGGATTACCAAGTAAGATATGAAGTTGGTTATTTGCAGGATTGGGATAAAGAAACACTCCTTCATTGATATTTTCAGAAACAGTGGCACAATTGTTAACCAGTAAATAGTCCTCAATAAATATGCTATCTGTTTTACCATTTGATTCCACATACAAACCAACATCATATACTCCCGGAAGGTTATAATTAACCAACGGATTCGTGCTGTTGTAATCATCTGCTGTTCCTCCTTCAAAGTACCAGCGAATGACGTCAGGGCTTCCCAGACCGGAAAACTGAAAACTCACGCCTTCTTCAGGACATGTACTGCGCGATGAAGCACTGAATTTTGAAGATACTTCCGCACTGGCATAGCCTAGAAAATCAAGATATATTGACATTAGTTCCGTCAAATTACTTTCTTCAACAGCCCTTAGCCCACCAAACTCCATGGAAGTGACAATGCCATTGTATCTTACCGAATCAATTGCAGCAACAAAATTCAATTCTGTTTGTGGGTCAGCAAACCATGGTTGTGCAGGTGACTGAGGTAAGAGGTTTTCGCATAAGGCCTGATCGCCATGATAAGTAAACTGCATGCCATCAACCGGACTCCCGGCCAATCCGGCCAAAGTATCTGCCGGGTATTGTACACCATCCATATAGCCCTCTGTGCGAAGCAATTCTCTGAGCTGCGTAGGCGGGCTCATAAAGAAAAATGATCCACCTTCAAGATACAGGCTTTTTCCGCTACTCAAAAAACCCGCTAACAACTCATCTTCATTGGCAGTAAGGGTGTAATAATTAGGCATCACGCCTAAAGTTAAAAACGCTACTTCATAATTAAAAACCGCGGAATCAACACTTTCGAAACGATGAAAATCCACGGCATTATTGGCAAGTTCACGTTCCAGTATTGGAGCTGAATTATGATTGCGATCCAAATCAATCAATGCCACCTTGCTCTCTCCTATTTGCAAACGATCCCGCCCTGAAAGCAATAACTGCTCATTTTGTCTCAGTTGAGCAACTACTTCAAAAGTTCTGCCTTGAGGAGCAGCCTGGGTAGTTTGAATTTCGAAAACAACACGAACGAGCTTTTGCGCTTCAAGCTTCTCTATCGGAAGTACATTGTCGCTTAGCAACATAATAAACGGATCATGAAGTTGAATGGAAAGTTGGAGCTGATCCAAATCTGCAGTGCCTTGATTAACAATTTCATAAACCAGTTGAGCCCGCTCTCCCGGTTCAAGTTGTTGATTGTTCTCATCCATTACCAGTGGAGGGAAAAGTATCGGGTCAATAAATGATGTTTCGAAAATGCTTTGAGAAAAATATTCCTGATCAGACGTTTCAGCCAAAATATTGATCAATACTCTTTTTAAAGCTTCATTTTCAGGTGTTATCAGGCAAACGGAAGGAAGTAGCTTAGTTTCGCCAGCCGCAAGACTTATCGGGAGGTCTAAATTTGTTTGAACATCATACCCAACAGCAGCTTCCTGAAACTGTATTTCACTGATTTCAATTGTACGATCCTGAGTATTTTCAATTATCAAATCCAATGCTGTAATGTTTTGTGTTGAAACCAGATTCACATTATCAGGCAGTGTCAGACTAAATTTAAGCCCATCATTAACACGAATAATACGGTCTGAATAAAGTCGGTTGGCATCTGCCATCCTAAGCCTGGCTTCACCTTGATTGAAACCTCCGCCATGCCATACAAACTGCTGATTTTGATTAATATACATTCTTTGGATATCAGCACCTGGTTTTAGCATTATACTGAGATTCTGAAGTGGTAATGAACCTGAATAAGCCGAAAAATACGGATCGGAAAAGTGAGCATTTTCCAAAGTAGCAAAACCCAATCCTATCACAGGAACAAAGGTGGGGTCTTCCGGAATATCTTTGTAATGAAAGTTGATGCTTCCATCAGGAAAAAGAGTTGTACTAAAACTAACTGATGCCATACCAGCTTCATCACTGACTTTCCATTCCAGAAAAACACTATCCGAATCAGCTATCCATCCCAGGCGATTGCCAGTATTGAACAAACCCAAATCGTGATGCATAAATCCTGCAATAATCTTCAATTGCTGCAGATATAATTCATCATACAACAAATAATAGTAAGGCATATCTTCCGTCTCAAACATCAGATATCCATCCACATGCATATACAATGTGTCGTAGGATTGACCTGCAAAAGGAAAAGAAAAAGGCAATGGTATCTCCGCATAACCTGACTCCTCATCAGCTATGGGAAGCAGGTTGGACTGGATTTCCGGATAAGCTACTATTTGGGCTGTTTCAGAGTATTCGGGAAGAATATGAAAACTAAAAGGGGCCTGACCGGCAACTGCTTGCAATTGAATTATTGTATCACTGACAGGGTTTATTACCAGGCTTTGTTCTGGTTCAAAATCCGGAGGAATAGCCTGCGGTACAAGCACTACCGAAGCAGTAGTAGTTCCATTGTTGCGTATGGCTTTTGGAACAAAGTCTGCCGCGATTTCCTGAATAAGATTATCTGAATCGTATTCGCGCAAACTCATATGATGCAGCACTCCCAAACCAGAGCTATCAGGATCTTTTTCATCGATTATCAAAAAGAAACGTGCAGCTTGTCCGGCAGGAACATAGCTAAGCAGTTCGCTGATATCCAGCCCCAATTCGAGAGGTTCGTTGGCATTAATGCCTCTGCCACGCATAGGATAATCGCCACCCTGAAAATTAAAATGGGTAAAACTGATGGTATGCTCAGGAACATGTAGTGAGGTATCCAGGCTTACCCCTGCTCTGATTCTTATTTTTTCACGAGAACTATGTTTTAAACTTGCTTTGATGGTGAGTTTAGGTTGCCATTGCTGATCAGGAAACATCACATGCACACTATTGTTCCAAATACCACCTCCACTGCCATAATCCATAGCAAGTGTACGATACATCAGGTAGAAATAGCCATCATCGCCCCAATCAGGCCCATATGAGTTCACTGCTTTTAAAGCCCCAAATTCCCAATCGCGCATATCCACAATGCCATCTCCTGTGATATCCATATTGTTAGTAAATAGTCCGTCGCCATTGATATCGTAACAAACAGAATCATTATACCCAACTATTGTCATGGCATGCGTTGCATCAGGACCAAAACGATAAAATGCATGCTTTCCGGTTTCAGCACTTTCTTCGGGCAGTTGCACGAGTGAATAGGCCAATCCTGCATAAAAACTTGCAACTCCACCGCTTTCAGCACCTTCCAGATGATTGTGCAGCCAGTGCTTAAGCACCTCCAGACCTTCAGGATTGCCCGGACGGATAGAGGCTGCACCGCTGATACGATTTGTCATGGCATTACGATATACTTCGTAACCACTTGGCCAGTAATAGCTGTCATCGAGTTCGATCGGGCCGTAAAGCAACTCGTTAGGTGTTCCGGCATCAAAAAGCAGATCGAATGTATGGAAATAACTTACGCCTTCGCCGTAATAGGGAGAAGATGCATTCATGAAATTCCAAACAAAATGATCTGGAAATAAATGAACGGAAGTGTCTGAAGCCACCTCTCTCAATCGGTTAATCTCATAAGTGAAATTATACCCGATTATTGCCGACTGCCCGCACGACGCTCCCTGCTGCCTGAAGACAGGCCGCATAAACGGTAATTCGCTATTATCCACTGCAGCAGGCAATGTTGATTTAAAGCTAATGAAATCATGGGTCAGCACAGGAAAATCTGCAAATTTCATCTCCTGCTGACGATCAACCCTTAACCCCTTAGGAAACTTGGTGTGCTGCTGGGCAACAATTGGGGAATATATAAGTAAAAGTAGGCCAGTTAAGAAAAACAAAGGAGTGCGAAGAAACATGTCAGTTAAGTCTTTATGAGTCAGCTTTAGGATATTTTAAACAACAAAAATAACAGAAATCACGTCTTTGGCAAGATTAAGTCAGTTTTCGGCAGAAACACTTTGAATTAGTTTATCTTTGGTTATCAGGAAAACCTTTAAAAACACTACTGATAAACTCAAACTTTTGCATCAGATGAAAAATACTGAACCACAAAAATTCAAACTTCAAAATCTTAACTTCAAACAGCTTGAAACACTTGTTTCGTGGGCAGCTGAAGAAGGTTGGAATCCGGGACCCCATGACGCCCTGGCTTTCTTGAAAACTGATCCTGAAGGGTTTGTAGGTTATTTTGATGATGAAGAATTAATTGCCGGAGGCTCAATTGTTTCTTACGATGGCTTATTTGGTTTTATGGGATTTTTTATTGTGAAACCAGAATACCGGTCTGCAGGAATTGGCAAACAATTATGGCTGGATAGGCGCAATCGGCTGCTCTCACGACTTAAACCTGATGCCTCAATAGGCATGGATGGTGTTTTGGCTATGCAGGATTTTTATCGCAAAGGAGGTTTCGAACTTGCCTTTCGCGACGAACGCTATGAGCGCAAGGGGGCATCTTTTAACCTCCACAAAAACATTGCTTCCTATTCAGAAAAAGACTTTCAATCGCTGCAACAACTCGATAGCCAATGTTTTGGGGTACCAAGAACCAAATTTTTGAATCATTGGCTTCAGCTTCCTGAAAGCCGAACTTTCACTTTCATCGAAAATCAGGTATTAAAAGGTTATGCCCTGCTGCGCAAAGCCGGAACAGGCTACAAAATCGGGCCGCTCTTTGCAGAAAACTATCCAGTTGCCGAAGCCCTTTATCAGGCTTGTTTGAATGCCGTTCCAAACGAATCCGTTTACCTGGATATTCCAGTCACTAATCCCGATGCCGTTGAGTTGGTGAAAAACTATCAGGCCGAGTATATATTTGAATGCAGCAGGATGTACTATGGAAAACCACCAGCCATCCCCATTCAAAAGATTTATGGCATCACCACATTTGAGTTGGGTTAGTTTTTATCATTGGCAATGAATGAGGGCTCTTTTCCGGTTAGAATGCTTAATTTTGCAGTTCATCAAAAGAGAAAGCAAGTTCATGGAAAAAGAACGTACCAATATACTGATGCGCAAGCCAGAATGGCTCAAAACCAAGGTGCCTGCCGGAAAAACCTACCTTTCTGTTAGAGAGATTGTTGAACAACATAAACTACACACGATTTGCACCAGCGGCCACTGCCCCAATATGCACGAATGCTGGGGAAGAGGCACTGCAACGTTGATGATTCTTGGCGATATCTGTACCCGTTCGTGTGGATTTTGTAATGTAAAAACAGGTCGTCCGCTGCCAGCCGATTGGCAGGAACCAGATCGGGTGGCCGAAAGCGTTAAGTTGATGAAGCTCAAGCATGTAGTCCTCACTTCGGTTGATAGGGATGATTTGAAAGATGGTGGTGCAGAAATATGGGCGCTTACTGTAAAAGCGATTAAAAGAGAAAGTCCGGGCACAACTATGGAAACGCTTATTCCTGATTTCGACGGACGAGAAGAGCTCATTTTGAAAGTGGTAGAAGCCGGTCCGGAAGTGATTTCACACAACCTTGAAACTGTCCGCCGCATGACGCCATGGGTACGCAGCCGTGCCAAATACGACCTCAGCCTCAAAGTACTCAAAACTATTGCTGATGCCGGTATTATAGCTAAGTCGGGTGTGATGCTTGGCTTGGGTGAAACAACAGAAGAAGTGCTCGAAACCATGCGTGATATCCGCGATACCGGCGCTACTGTTATGACAATTGGACAATACCTGCAACCTACGCGTAACCATTTACCCGTGAAGGAGTTTGTGACACCGGAAACATTTAAAATGTATGAAGAGGAAGGCCTGAAAATGGGCTTCCGCCATGTAGAAAGTGGTCCGATGGTACGCAGCTCGTATCATGCAGAAAAACATATTTTGTAATGTCCAATCAACTTCTTTTTCGCGACCTTGGCACCATGGATTACCAGCAGGCCTGGGATTATCAGGAAACTTTGTTTCAGAAGCTGATCAAAAATAAAGACAGCAGAAAAGATGCTGGTCATTTACTGTTTGTGGAACATCCGCATGTTTATACGTTGGGCAAAAGTGGCAGCGAAACAAATCTTTTGGTGAATGAAGATTTTCTGCGTTCAAAAGGCGCCTCTTTTTACCGTATTAACCGCGGAGGCGACATCACCTATCACGGACCCGGACAAATTGTAGGCTATCCCATAATCAATCTCGACCGTTTTGACATTGGTGTGCGCGAATATATATTTCGTTTGGAAGAAGCAGTAATCCGCACACTGGCAGAGTTTAACATTACAGCTTCCCGCCTGCAAGGAGCCACAGGAGTATGGCTCGACCCGGAAATTACTGGTAAATCTCGAAAAATCTGTGCTATTGGGGTTAGAGCCAGCAGAGGCATTACTATGCACGGTTTTGCTTTTAATATAAATACCGATTTACGGTTTTACGATTACATCAATCCTTGCGGTTTTACTGATCGGGGGGTAACTTCCATGGAAAAAGAATTAGGCTCGGCACAGGACATTGAAAAGGTGAAGACAATACTACAATCAGCGTTTGCAGATGTATTCGAAAGCAAGTTTCAGATAAACTGATTTATTTTTTCGCTAAAGAAACACAAGCTTTATCTGGATTTTACCAGCCGAAGTGTTTCCATTTTTCCTTTCTCGTCCACAAGCTGAAGCAGATAAATTCCGGCTGAAAGCTGTTGCAGATTGGTTTCAAAACGATTTTTTCCAGAAATACCAGTAAACTCATGGCTGCTTTTTAACTGCCCTTGTAAAGAATAAATATTTATTTGCATCCTGGAAGAACCAGTCAAATAGAAATCCACAGACAGTTGATCTTGTATGGGATTTGGTTGGATGGCAGCGAAAAATGGTTTTGCCCATTTATCTTTGATATCAAGCACTTTATCCACCCTCAAATCCAAAACTACCGGCAAATGATCCGACATCTGATGCAGTGCTGTTGCTATTTCCTCAGAAACAGCAGTATTAGCCGGATTGATAATGCTTCCGTTAAACCTGTTTCCATCCTGACCATAGGCCATGTACGAATCTGTTACATAACGCACACTACGGGTTCCAAACCTGACCTCATCCGAGATAAGGATAAAATCGAAACGATCGTCCATGCCACCCGAAGAAGCACAACCGTTGGAGCTTGTATTAGTAGATTGGGTGTGTATTCCGGCAAAAGCTGAATTGTTGTGCCAGGAGCCGTTCTGCGAGACCGGATCAAGAAACCGCATATCAATATTCTGATAGTTGGTTATGGTTTGATAGGCTGCCTCAGCACCAGTATATACATTAAAATCCCCCATAAATAAGACATTCTCAGCGGTGTAGCGCTGCTCCAAATATTGCATCACTTCAGTAGCCATCACATTTCGTGTGGCTGCATCATCTTCATCGCTTCCTGCCTTTAAGTGAGCTACTACACAAACCACAAAGGCTGTATCACCAAGCGCAAGATCAACTGAATTGTAATATAGTTCATACACATCAACATCTCTGATATACTGCTGTGCGGTGTACTGTTGTTTCAGCTTTAGCTTTCTTGAATCATAATACAACATATTCACAATGCTTGAGCCTGCCTGATTACTCACTTCTGCTTTTTGATAATAATCTTTTCCATCAACATTTAAAGTGTTCTGCATCAGATCGTTTTGAACAATTTGATTGGCAGAAATCTCGTTAACAGTTAAAATATCGGGCTGTACTTCATCCAAAATGGTGCGAAGATGTATTTTCTTATCTTCAGTATTGTTGTTTTCATTTGTACACCAACTTGTTATAACACCGTAATACAAAAGGTTGTAGTGCATTACACGAAGGGTATCCTGAGCAAACATTAGTTTTGAAGCAAAAAGCAGGAGAAGAATCCAATATATTTTTTTCATAGCAATTACTTGAGGTACAAAAGTAAAAAAAGCAATCAGATAGAAATGCAAAAGCATCAGGTAACGGAAGCAAATACAAATGAGTTTATCTTTGCCAGTATGAATCAGCCGGAAAAATGCTTTGGCGAAATGAACAGGCTCGGGAAAGCCCGGATACCATTTTTATTTGTATTGGATTTTGAGCTTAAAAAACCATTTGTTATTCCACTTGCTGATCTGGATCCTGAAAAAATTCGATTTCAGATTAATGGTTACAATTCCAGCTGTAAACCTTTTGAAAGACCAACTGAAAAGCCATATTTTAAGCTTGCAAAAACTGATCAAACGCACTACTATAAAGCCTTTGAAAAAGTGATGTTTCATCTTCGTCGTGGTGACACCTATCTGCTTAACCTTACTATGCCCGTTCCGATAGATACAAACCTTGTTCTGCCTCAGATTTATGAGTTGAGCAAGGCAAAATACAAGCTATGGATAGCAGATACCTGTGTAGTGTTCTCTCCTGAAACCTTTATTACCATTCAGGATAGCATTATCAGCACTTTTCCAATGAAAGGAACCATCCGGGCCGATCGCGAAGGAGCAGAACAACAGCTGATGGATGACCCTAAAGAAAAAGCCGAGCATTACACTATCGTTGACTTGTTGCGGAATGACCTGAACAGCGTTGCGGAAAAAATCAGGGTAGACCGTTTTCGCTATTTGCAAAAAGTTGAAACAAACAGGGGTGCTTTATGGCAAACAAGCAGCCATATAAGCGGAGTTTTACCCCATGATTATTTCCAAAACCTTGGTACTATCTTTCAGCAACTATTACCGGCAGGTTCTATTTCCGGAGCACCTAAAAAGCGAACTACTGAAATCATTCTTGCAACCGAAAACTATTCAAGAGGCTATTACACAGGTGTGATGGGCATTTTCGACGGACAAAATATCGACAGCGGTGTGATGATTCGATTTGTAGAACAAACAAAAAACGGTTTGGTTTATAAGGCTGGTGGTGGCATTACCGTAAACAGTAAAGTTGAAACAGAGTTTAATGAGTTGATTGAAAAAGTTTACTTACCAATCAAAAGCCAAATCAATTCAGAATAGCTAAGATGAGCTTCGAAAAGAAATTTCCTTTATTAGAAAGCATCTTGCTTGTTGATGGTCAGTTTCCTCTCTTGGAACACCATCAGGAAAGGATGGATTATTCCGCGGAAAGTATTTTTGGCCAGAAGAAAAGTCATTCATTAAAAGATTGGATCAATACTTTTCCTGTTGCAAAAATCGGAAAATTCAAGTGTAGAATTCTATACGGCCAATCAATCCAACAACCCGAATATCTCCCTTATCATTTTAAAGCCATCAAAAGCTTAAAGATAACTGAAGCCAGTGATCTGGAATACAACTTTAAATATAGTGATCGCGCTGCCTTAAACAAGTTATTTGATTCACGTGGTACTGCTGATGATGTACTCATTATAAAACATGGTTTGATTACAGATACTTCCTATTGCAATATTGCTTTTTTTGATGGTACCGCCTGGTTTACGCCTTCTCAGCCCTTGCTAAAAGGTGTACGCAGAGCTTTCTTGCTCGAACAGGGTTTAATCAATGAAGCTGAAATCAGACTGTCTGACTTAAATGCTTTCAGTCATTTCAAATGCTTTAATGCTATGATTGGTTGGGAAGAGGCAGAAATGGTTGAGGTGGAAGCAGTACACAAAAAGAAAGTTTAAGCATCAGGAAAAAGTCTTCTTAAATTTCGTTTGCCAATTTTGGGTCTGTTTAATTAACTGTGTCAACCAATAATTTTTCTTTTTCAAAGCCCTCCACCGATTGACAGGGTTTTGGAAAAGAAAAATTTCATTTTGTAAATCGTTCATCAAAAATAATATTTAATTGTGATTGAATTGTCCTCCAGGCAAACATTGGTAACTGCCAGTTATCCGAAACAAACTGTTTCTGAATCAGATAAAGCAATTTCATTAGCGCCATATCACTACTGAACAACCGTTTAGATTTTGTTACTTTCCTCAACCGGCCATGGAAATTCTCAATGATATTGGTCGTGTATATCAGCTTCCTGATCTCTGGTGGGTATTTGTAATAGTTTGTGAGTAGTTCCCAGTTTTCACGCCAGCTTTTAGCAGCATAAGGATATTTTGATTCCCATTTCTGACAAAACTCTTCTAATGCTTGCTGGGAGGCTTCTCGGTTTGGAGCTTTGTAGATCTGTTTCATGTCACTCATTACTGCCTTACTTTCTTTGTAGGGCACAAATCGCATTGTATTACGAACCTGATGTATTACACAAAGCTGTACATCTGTGCTTGGAAAACTGGCTTCTACTGCCTCTGAAAATCCTTTTAGGTTGTCTATACTGGAAATGAATATGTCTTCTACTCCACGAGCTTTAAGATCAGTTAAGACCCCCAACCAAAAACCGGCTCCTTCTGATTGTCCCAAATACATGCCCAGTATATCTTTAAAGCCTTCCCGGTTTACCCCTATTACGCAATAAACTGCTTTACTGATAATTCTGCTATCTTGTTTTACCTTAAAGTGAATGGCATCCATCCATACCATGGGATAAACAGATTCTAACGGTCGCTGCTGCCATTGCCGCACATCTTCGATTACCCTATCCGTAACTGCTGTCAATGTTGATTCGGATGTCTCAAGCCCATACATCTCTAACATATGCTTTCGGATATCACTGTAACTCAATCCCAACCCATACATTGAAATGATTTTTCGGTCAAGTTCTTCGTTAAGTACACGTTGCCGCTTCCTTACTATCTGTGGCTCAAAGCTGCTGTTACGGTCTCGGGGCGTATTGATCTCTATCGTACCTAAACTGGTTTTCAGGCTTTTCGGCAGTTTGCCATTGCGGCGATTAGGTTCTTCTCCCTCTGAAAGATGTGAATCTAGTTCTCCCTCTAAACTTGATTCTAAAAGCCTTTTTATCAATGGCGTAAAGATGCCGTCTTCTCCTGATAGAGACTTGCCTTCTTTTAATCTCTTGATCGCTTCCCGCTCAAAGGATGCGTAATCAAATGGTTCTTCTTTTTTCATCGTGTCAAATTTAATGTTCATTTTTATTTGACACAGTTATTTAAATAGTCTCCCAATTTTAAGATTTGACGCACTAAGGAATTACTCATGTAAAATTCATTTTCTTGCAATTTTTCTATCATGGGCTTTATACTTCCTATAAATCCCTTCTCTTTTGCTTTCAACAAAATCCCAGGCGTTCCAGTAGTCTTAAGGTTGGCATATTTTGCATACAACCTACCTAATCTTTCGTCAATTACTATCAAATCTGCATTCATTTCAGACGCCAATAAAATAGCTTCGGCTTCACCCGCATCTAGAACAGGAAAAAAATTAGGCGCATGCTTTTTTTTACATGCATGATTTGTATCCAGGAAAGTGCGCTCAAGTCGCGATAAAAAGATTTTAATTTACCAGCCTCAATCTCATCAAAAACTGCATGAGGAATATAAATTTGCCCATATAACTCATTTAATATCTCCAGTCGGTTAATTTTGAGCAAAGATATAATTGGCGTAGTATTAGAAACAACCTTAAGCATTATTGTAATCTTCTTGAATATCATTTACATCATTATTCCCAATTACTGAAACCTGATACAGATGTAATAATTCCAAAAAGTCAAGACGAGATATTCCTAACACCTTTGCCGCAACTCCGGATGACAATTTTCCTAATTCATAAAGTTTGACCAATGCACTTACTTTGATTTCATGTTCAAAATCTTCATGATTCAACTTTAAGGTATTAGCGAGAAATTCAGGATAAGTTACGGTTATCATCTCTTTTATAAAGGATTAGTTTTTACAAAGATAATCAAAAATGAAGCTCAAAAAACGATATGATTTAAGATATTGAGACTTTTTGTTTAATGTTTTTTGGAATTTATTAAACAAAAAGAACTACTTATTGTTTTTATTGCAAAAGACATACACATGCGTAAAATATTAATTGTAGGAGCCGGAGGAGGCATCGGAAAGGCAATAGCCGAGCAGCAAAGTGAAGCAGGAAACGAACTCTTTTTATTAAGCAGACAGCCCGAATTGCTTGCTCATATTAAAAATGCTACCCTACTCAATGCCGATTTTATGATGGACAATTGGAAGGGGGAAGATTTTCCGGAAGCTTTGGACGGCTTAGTTTACTGTCCCGGAACAATCAACCTCAAGCCTTTCAGGGCACTAAAGCCGGAAGCTTTCCGATCAGATTTCGAGGTTAATGTGATTGGAGCTGTAAAAGTACTTCAGGCTGCTTTTAAAGCTTTGAAAGCTGGAAATAACCCATCAGTTGTACTTTTCAGCACTGTAGCCGCGGCACAGGGGATGCCATTTCACAGCAGTGTGGCAGCGTCTAAAGCAGCGGTTGAAGGACTTGCCAAATCGCTTGCAGCAGAATGGGCTCCCACAATAAGGGTAAATGTAATTGCACCTTCGCTCACAGATACACCACTGGCAGCCAAATTATTGGGAAGTCCCGAAAAAGAAGAAGCTTCTGCCAAAAGGCATCCGCTGCAACGAGTTGGCAGAGTAACAGATATAGCAGCAATGGCAAGCTTTTTACTTTCTGAGCAAAGCAGCTGGATTACCGGCCAAACTTTTGGTGTAGATGGTGGTCTGTCTAAGCTAAAGTTATAATACTATGAGCCAACTTAGTACTTTTCTTCCGGTAGACTTCCTACAAATGGATAAGTTCTACCGCACCCATTTTTTCAACAGTCTTACAGGTTTTAAAAGCCTGAATCTGGCAGGCACACAAAATGAAAAAGGTCAAACAAACCTGGCGGTTTTTTCGCAGGTAATACACCTGGGCGCTGACCCATCGATGATTGGTATTTTGGTCAGGCCTGCCTCAGTGCCACGTCACACCTATGAAAACATCAATAAAACAGGCTTCTTTACGCTTAATCATGTGAAGGAAAGTTTTGTTGAAAAAGCACACCAAACCAGTGCCCGATATACCTCAAACATTTCAGAGTTTGAAGCAGTAGGTCTTACGCCCTTTTACAGTGAAAACATCGTGGCTCCTTATGTGAAAGAAGCTAACATCAGGATTGGTTTGAAAGCAGTTGAACAGCTTACTATCCAATCCAATCAAACCATCTTAATTGCTGCCGAGATCGTTGAAGTGATGTTACCAACGGACATTGTTTATAAGGATGGTTTTATTGATCTGAATCAGGCAGGAAGCCTCACCGTTTCAGGTCTTGATGCCTATCTGAGTACGAACAAAATTATCCGGCTTAGCTATGCCAAACCCACTAAACCTCTCGAAAATATTTCGTACGAATGACATGGGCAGGCATTGATTATGGCACAAAACTTGCCGGAACAACAGCCATTTGCTTTCAGGAAAACGGTGTTTTGAAAGTACTACAATCACGTAAAAAACAAAACGCTGATGCTTTTATCAAAGAAATAGTCCTGCAAAAAAACCCTGATTTTATCTTTATTGACGCTCCGTTAAGTTTGCCGATTGCCTATCAGTCAAAAGGTGATGATTTTTTCTACCGCGCTGCCGATCGGGAGCTGAGGGCGATGTCGCCTATGTTTTTGGGAGGGCTCACTGCCCGTGCCATGCAATTGGCTTTCTGGTGCAAAAACATGAACATCAACATCCATGAAACCTATCCGGCGCATACATCACACTTGCTCTTTGGTGAGAAAGTAAAGGCAGGAATGCGACAAACATTATTAAAAACATGGCTGGACAAAAACGAAATTGCCTTTGAGACATCCTGTCTGTCTAATCCACATGCCGTTGACAGTACTTTAGCATGGGTTTCCGGGAAAAGGTTTACAAACGGACAAGCCATCATTACAGGTAATCCGAGCGAAGGCTTAATCTACTGCTAAATAAGCCATTCATGCATTATCTCTTAACAGATCCTAACACCTTAAGCAATTGTTCTGGCTGAAAAGGCTTTTCTAAAAATGCTATACAACCTGCTGCGCTGGCACGCTTTTTATCTTCTGGCTGTTGATATGCCGAAACAGCAACGATAGGAAGCTCCGGATGCCCTCTGTGAATTAATTCACTGGCTTCAAAACCATCCATCACAGGCATTTTTAAATCCATCAATACCAAATCGTAGGCGTTTTTGTTTACCATCTCAACAGCCTCCTTGCCGTTGCGGGCATAATCAATAGTTTGGCACAACTGTTCCAGGTTTATCCTTAACAACTCAAAATTATCCGGCTCATCTTCCACTACAAGCACCTTCCTAAAAGACAATTCGGAAACTTTTGAAGCGAAAGGTTTTTCATACGACCTGTTAGAAAAAGTAACCGGAACAGAAAAACTAAATTCACTTCCTTTATTCGGCTCCGATTTCAGATGGATTTCTCCTTTCAGCAATTGAACAAGTCCTTGCGCAATGCTCAGGCCTAGACCGTTACCTCTTATTGCTCTTGATTGCGCTTCTTCTCCTCTGTAGAAACGATCAAATATTTTTATCTGTTCTGCTTCAGAAATACCCATTCCTGTATCTTTGGCATAAAACATCAACTCACTCTTTTGAGCAACACAACCAAACCTGACATATCCTTTATCTGTATATTTAAGGGCGTTGGAGATCAGTCCGGAAAGCACTTGCCTGATTTTTGCCTTATCAGCTTCAACAGCAATATCAGGTGCTTCTTCTAATATCAAGTCCAATGATTTAAGTTTTGCTTCAGGTTCAAATGAGTCTTTTAAATCCAAAAGCAGGCCTTTCACATTAAACACAAAATTCTCAACCGGCATTCTTTCAGAATCCATACGCGAAATGGCAAGCACATCATCAATAATATGAAGCAATTGTTCAGCATTGGTATTAATGGTTCTGATAAATTTTTCCTGTTGATCAGGAGGATAGCCCATATTCAGTAGTTCGGCAAAACCTACTATTGCATTAAGTGGTGTTCTGATTTCATGTGAAAGATTATTTAAGAAAGAAGTTTTCAGTTTGTCGCCTTCTTCAGCTTTTTCTTTGGCATGCAGCAGGTCCTGTTCCATTTTCTTTCGCTCGGTAATATCCATTATTATTCCGATAAGACCACCAATTTTGTTGCTACTATCCGGAAAAGGCGACTTGGTAATGATCGCGTTACGCTTTGTACCATCATTTAGTTGAATCACGCGTTCAAAAACCTGTTGCTGTTCCTCTCCGCTAAAAATAGCCTGATCGCTCAAATTGCGCTCAAAAGCTTCTGCCTCAAAGGGCAATTCGAATATCTTTTTCCCAATTATGTCTGCTTCTTTAATACCATAAAACTGCTCAAAGGCATTATTTACCCCAAGATAAACACCTTCCCGGTTCATGTAAAACAGCGGGTTGGGAATCGAATCAAGCAAGCGCTTGATAAATCTGTTTTGATGCTGAATTTCTATTTCCTGTTGTTTACGGTCTGATATATTCCTAACGATAGCTAGCGCTTCTGTGCCAGAACTTTTGACCATACGAATATCAAACCAGTTCTGTTTATGTCCCAGACCCATTGCATATTCAAATGATACTAATTCGCCGGTTTGAAGCGCAGTAGTAAGGCTCTGAAGTATTTTATCAGCAAGCGTCCGGGGAACAACGGATTGAATGTTTTTTGAAACCACACGCTGTTTATCCCAGCTCTTAAAATTCTTCTCTCGGTTAAACACAGCATCAACCACTATCCCATCCGGATTAACAGAAAACATCATATCAGGTATGGCACTAATAATGGCTGCATTGCGCACCTGAGTCTTGTGTAAACGTTCCTTGATAAGTTCCTGTTCGGTAATATCACGCGCCATAGACAATATTCCCAGGTTGCCATCCGGAAGTGTAATCACTGTTTCTATGAGCTCGAGGGTTCGCGTTAATCCTGCTTTTGTAATTCCTTCAACTGTACTGTGCAACATCTTGTTGTACAGGATTTTTTCAAGATTATTCTTCACCGTATTTCGGTGCTGCTCGGGCACAAGCAAAGTTATTTGCTTTCCAATCAGCTCCTGAGGTTGGTACTCGTAATAATCGCAAAGGGTCTGGTTTACTTCCAGTATCAGGCCATCAGTATCTTCCAGAATAATGCCCAAAGGTGAGGCATTGAACAAATGCCTGTAACGCTCCTCACTTCGACGATGTTCAATTTCAGCATTTTTTCGCTCAGTGATGTCGCGTCCTACGCCAATAACAGCTTCAATTTTACCGTTTTTATCAACTATAGCTTTATCTGACCATGCCAGCCACCTGTAGCCTCTTGGTGTTTCTACTCTTTGCTCCATATAAGCAGTATGAGGTGGAAAAATCAGCCTTTCCATAGCTTCCTCAGTAGCTTTACGATCATCTTCATGGATAAGCGGAACAAATGTTTTACCAATAAAATCTTCCTCTTTTTTTTCAAAAAGACGGCAATAGGACGGGCTAACGTATTGCAAACGATTTTCGCTGTCTACTTTAACTACCAGATCCGTTTGGTGCGTAATAAGCATGCGATATTGCTCTTCACTTTCACGGAGATTATTTAATAATTCGAGATTCAACTCCTGATCGGATAAAATTTTTCCAATCAACAGACTCACTAAAGGATAAGCTCCAACAACGGTTATGCTAATCATTTGAAATGCTTCCCTTTGATAGTCTCCTGGCAAAGTGAACATCAAAACAAGCATTAAAAGGTGCACACTAATTCCTAAAGCATAAAGTTGTTTAAGGCTAAAGGTTTTGATCTTCTTTTGACGCTTATAGTAAAAAAATACCAGTCCAATAATAAAAGCTATAACCACAACAAGAACACCAGTAAGTGAACCTGATCCTCCAACACCAATGAGGCGATAAAGAACAGCAATGACACTGGCAATCGAACCAGTGAGCGGACCAAAAAAAGCTGCAGAAAGACTTATTACCACAGACCGGCCGTCAAAAATGATTCCTTCGGTAAGAACAAAAGGATACATCATTGCAATAACGGCAGCAAAACCAAACAAAAGACCCTGAAGCACTTTCCCGTTCAGCTCTGTACGGCTAAACCTCAGATCAATAAAACCTGAGAAAACGCTGATAGCCACAAGCGCAGTTAAATTGTAGAGTAAGTCGATCAGAAACATAAGCAAATATATGTAGATTTTATTTCAAGTCCATCATTCACTTATTTTTATGAATCCTGGTTAAATATTGTGTTTTTGTTCATTAACAATAAAAAAACAAAAAAGTCTACTTTTGCTAAAAACCACGACATATGATTTTTGGTATTGGCAACGATATTATCGAAGTGGCCCGTATGGAGCGGCATCTTAACAATGGCACGAAATTAAAGGAGAAGCTTTTCACAAGTCTGGAACAAGCCTATGCTGATCAAAAAGCAAGTAAATATCAACATTATGCAGCCCGATTTGCTGCCAAAGAAGCCTTTTTTAAAGCCCTTGGAACCGGTTATCGTTTTGGCATGGCTTTCCACGAAATAGAAGTAATCAATGATGAATTGGGTAAGCCTGTAATTCATCTGCATGGAAAAGTAAAAGAATTTATTGAGAAACATCAGGTGAAACATATTCACCTGAGTATTTCGCACGTAAAAGAAATGGCCAGCGCTTTTGTGGTGCTCGAAAAATAACTTTTAATCAGCCAATTCAACCACTACCGGACAATGATCTGAATGCTTTACATCAGGTAAAATGGAAGCCGAATCTAAATCAGGAAGCAGGTTTTCTGTTAGCATATGATAATCGATGCGCCAGCCTTTGTTATTGGCACGTGCATTAGCACGATAACTCCACCAACTATAATTGTGTGGCGCTTTGCTTAGCTGTCTAAAACTATCTATAAATCCTTGTTCCAAAAAACCCGTCATCCATTCGCGCTCTTCTGGCAAAAACCCTGAAACAGTGGCATTTCGCACCGGATCGTGTATATCAATAGCCTGATGACAGATGTTGTAATCACCTGAAAGAACAAGTTTTGGCCGTTCTTTTCTTAGGTTTAACACATAGTCCTGAAAATCTCTTAACCACTGCATTTTAAATGCCTGTCGTTCATCGCCACTGCTACCTGAAGGGTGATAAATACTTAGCACAGACAGCTCACCAAAATCTGCGCGAATCAATCTTCCCTCGTTGTCATACTGAGGGAGATTCATACCATAAACCACATTATCCGGTTGGCTTTTTGACAATAGGGCTGTGCCACTATAGCCTTTCTTTTGAGCTGGAAACCAATAATGATGATAGCCCAGCGCTTCAAAATCCATCAAAGGAATCTGATCGTGCATAGCTTTGATTTCCTGCAGACAAATCACATCGGGCGCTTCAGATTGCAGCCAATCAAGAAAACCCTTGTTTATGGCTGCCCGGATGCCATTAACGTTATAGCTGATAATTTTCATGGGTTACCTAGTTTGCTGCGAAGTTACTAAAAGCAATGATTTGAACCAATTAAACACTTCTATGCTCCCGCTCAAACTCTTAGTTGCCAGAATGAAAGCAATTTGATATTTTCGCGGATTAAAACCAGAGCTTTTTGAAAGCAGAACTTCTTTTACGTCGTTTTCTTCGTTGGCGCAGCAACCATATCAGCGACAAGCAATGGATGTATGTGCTAAGTGTTCTTGTGGGTATTTTGGCAGGTCTTTCTGCAATCATTATAAAACATGCTGCACATCTGATCAAGGACTTACTTACAAGTGGATTTGCAAGTCAGTACGAGAACTATTTGTACTTCGTTTATCCAACAGTAGGGATTTTCCTGGCCATTGTTTTTATGCGGTATATCGTAAGGCAGGATATTGGCCATGGCATTCCAGGCGTTTTGTATGCCATTAGCAGGAAAAATGGCATCATCAAAGCTCACAATACTTTCTCTGCTATCATTACCAGTGCTTTTACAGTTGGTTTTGGTGGGTCAGTTGGACTGGAAGGACCAACAGTATCTACAGGAGCAGCCATAGGATCGAATTTAGGTCAGTTATTGCGGCTTAATTTCAAGCAGATTACGCTAATGATAAGCCTTTCGAGTGCTGCTGCTATGGCTGCTATATTTCAATCACCCATTGCAGGAATTGTATTTGCTTTGGAAGTGATCATGATTGACCTTTCGATGGCATCGCTGGTACCGCTGCTAATTGCAACGCTCACTGCTGTTCTTACTTCCTATTTTATGATGGGACAGGCTGTAATGTATCCAATTGAGCTGCATGAAGCTTTTATTCCGGCCAATACAATTTATTACATTGCTCTTGGGGTGTTGTCAGGTCTCACCTCAGCTTATTTTACACGTGTTTATATTTTTACAGAAACCTTTTTTAAGCGTTTTGGCAGTATGTGGAAACGATTTTTGGTTGGAAGCGTATTGCTTGGAATTCTGATCTTTTTCTTTCCTGCACTTTATGGTGAAGGTTATGAAGCTATCAACCAGAGCTTACAGGGCGACTACAGTGCCTTATACAACAACAGTATTTTCTTTCCTTACAAGGATATTGGCTGGGTAGTATTTATACTTTTCATTGCTGTAATTCTGGTTAAAGCTTTCGCTACCTCCTTCACTTTTGGTGCCGGAGGTGTGGGAGGCGTATTTGCTCCAGCACTTTTCATAGGTGCATTTACCGGTTTGTTTTTTGCATTAAGCACCAACCAGCTGGGATTGGGAGATGTTAACCCAGGAAAGTTTGCTTTGGTTGGAATGGCTGGCATGATTGCAGGCATACTTCATGCACCGCTTACAGGAATATTCCTTATTGCAGAAATAACAAATGGATATACACTTTTCGTTCCATTGATGATTGTAAGCACTATTTCGTTTGCCACAGTGAAAATATTCAATACCAACTCCGTTTACACTTACCAGCTGGCTGAAAGGGGTGAACTACTAACCCACAACAAAGACCGCAGCATATTGAATATGATGAGCCTGCGAAGGCTTGTCGAAACCAATTTCAATGTGGTAAGACCAGAAACCACACTGGGAGATCTTGTTGGAATCATTGCCCATTCAAAGCGTAATATTTTTCCGGTAGTAGCAGATGATGAAACCTTTATGGGTCATATTCTGATGGATGACGTGCGCAATATTATGTTTGATACCGACTTGTATGATACAGCAGTGGAAAACCTGATGGTGATGCCTCATTATATCATTGACCCTGGCGAACCCATGTCAGAAGTAGCCAGAAAGTTTCAGGAATCCGGAAAGTATAATATTCCTGTTGTACATAAAGGCCGTTATCTGGGTTATGTTTCACGTGCCAATGTATTTTCGACTTACCGTAAAAAGTTGAGTGAGATTTCTGATGATTAGTGGGTTTATAGCCTGCTTAATGGCATTTTGACATTTGATTGGATCTTTAGCTTGTATATACTTATATAATAAGGCTTTATATATGCTTATAAAACACTTAATTTTAGCCTGCTTTCAACAGATACAATTTTATTCCACTGCTTTTTCTCTTTATCAAAGCAGCACCATCACTCACATGGACAAAAAGTCGCAGTCAACGCTTTCGCCTGCTGCAAATCAGCTATATTTTTCCATTGATCACATTGGCAGCTTTACTCGCACTATACGGATTTTGGCTCCAACGTTGGTATCTGAGCCTTACGGTATTCAGTATTTTACTCATGCTTATACCACTTAAACCTTTAGTGCTGAATCCTGTAAAAGTACGAATTAGCCTCTCGCACAACAAGCTGCCTCATATAAAAACCGTTTATTTTTTAATGGGTGTTCTAATCCTTCTGATTATTTTGAGTCATTGGATAAGCCTCAGATTGAGCTAAATCATTACATAGCATTGTAGTTTCAAAATGCAACAGCTCACTACTCAAAATAGTTTTAGTAAATTAGCTTTCGATAACCAAATCGCTTCAATACATGTACAATCCACTGCTCAAGAAAGCCTTATTACTACTATTGTTTTTATCAACTTTTACTTTTCAGTTGCAGGCGCAGCTCAGTTTTGAGGAAATTACCGGAACAGAAAATTCATTTGAAACAATTATGCCTGGCCCGTATGCCTCACCTGCAATGGTTGACATTGATGCTGATAACGATTCAGATGCTTTTTTTGCACTAGAGGATGGTTCCATTGCCTTTTATAAAAATACCGGTAATACCACTCAAGCGCTTTTCGAACTTCAATCCGGAAATGAAAACCCCCTCAATACAGCCAATGGCATTGCCTATGCCGGTATTGCGTTTGCTGATGTGGATGGTGATGGCGACAGCGATGCTTTTGTGAGTAGTGTGTATGCCTGGGTCAAATATTTTAAAAACACAGGAACTCCGCAACAAGCTGTTTTTGAAGAGCAGTCGGGCGAAAACAACCCATTGGATCATTATCAGGAAGGTTTTGAAGGAAAACTTGACTTTGTCGACATTGATAATGATGGCGATTGGGATGTTTTTATCGGCGACGACTATGGCACTATCCGTTTCTACAGGAATGAGGGTTCAGCAAGTAGTCCTCTTTTTGTGGAAAAAACCGGATCAGATAACCCTCTTGATCAGGTTTATGCCGGCGACTTTGCCAAACCAGCCTTTGCTGATCTGGATTTCGATGGCGATTCCGACCTTATATTAGGCGTAGATGACGGCAGTTTTCATTACTTCGAAAACAAAGGAACAGCTGAACAGGCTGAATTTATTGAGCTTATCGGGAATCAAAACCCGTTTTCAAGTTTTGATGCCGGAACAGAATCAAAACCTGCCTTTGCAGATCTGGACGGTGATGGTGATCCTGATTTGATTTCAGGCAATGAATCAGGTAATATAAAATACTATAAGAATACCAGTACCTTGACTACAATATTTCAACAATCCACAAAACACTTCCCAGAACTTTTGGTGACGAAAAATGAAATTATTATAGGATTTACAGCATCCGATAATTCCAGCTTAAATCAGAAGGCAACAATCATTCTTTATGCTTTGAATGGGAGGTGTTTGTATAAGACTGAATTTTCTCCTTTTACAGAAACAAGATTGCCTTTGCCATTGCTTCCGAAAGGAATTTATCTGCTGAGTTTACAAACGAAAAGTCAAACTAAAACCATTAAGGTGTTAATATAGCCTTATCAGAATATTTCGTTTTAGGAAGCATTCCTATATTTTCTATTCAAATAGCACTATTACAATATCTTAAGCCTGGAACTTGTAACAGTAATTGATGCTATTTCTAATTTCTTTCTTTGGTTTGATACCAAAAAGAAAACCATCTCCCCATATAGAAGGAAGACGGTTTCTTTAATAATTCAGGAGCTAAATTCCAACTTATTTTTTAATCAGTTTTCTGATCATTACACCATTTTCTGTATCTATCAGAAGCGAGTAAAAGCCTGCTGGTAACTCACTCACATCTATACGTGTTTGTTGCAGACTATTTCCAAGTTTCTGCACCAGCTGTCCCTGTTGGTTTATTATGCTAATCTCACGAATTCTTTCTGATGCGTCAACTGATACAAAATCATTTGCCGGGTTTGGATAAACTTTTACCGAAGCCAATAGGTTTTGATCCAGTGAAGAAATCACATAGGAAACCTCTGTTTCATTCGATGGAATAGATTCTCCACCATTATATACGGCTGTTACAAAATAACTGTGCAAACCAGTTTCAGGATTTTCATGTATGAAATTCAATTCTTCGGTAAACTCAACCAATGTATAGGTTCCTTCTTCAAATTTATGATATGAATTATAGCCTAAAAAGGCAGCCGGAAGCACTTCATCAAATGCTGGAGCCGTCCATTCCAGCATAATTTCTCCGGTTTGAGGTTCCCCTGAAAGATTTGATGGTTCAGGGGTAGCATAAGTAACAATTAATGACTCTGAAGGGTCTGACTCACCTGATTCATAAACTGCTGTAATGTAGTATTCATTAAGTCCGGCAGCTGCACTTTCACTCACCAAAAACATGGTTTCCTGCACTGAACCCAAGAGCTCAGCTTCACCCATTTCAACACTTACATAAACATTGTATGATTCCGGATTACTATTTTCGGGCGCATCCCATTCCACATAAATCATCTCATCCATTTGTAGGATATCAAGGTTAACAGGAGGTGGAGTGGCATTGTTGTTTTCTTTAACAAGGTAAAGAATTCCTGCCTCCGGAACAGGCTGTGGATCGTCCCAGAAATTGTAATGGGCCTCCAATGTATCATTCTCGAAATAAACTAATTCGAAGTAAAAATCTGATAAAAATACTGTCCGGCATATACAAGATCGAGATACCAAAAATGAAGCCTGTTAGTAGCAGCATCATACTCAAACATTTGCGTATTAGGATAAATTGTTGGCATTAAACGACCGGAAGTTTCTGTATAAAAACCATCCTCATAAATAGTCAATGTTATCGGATCGTCGTATCCACCAAAGGTTGTTGCACTGATGTTACCATGCCAGGTACCAACAAAATCTTCTGTTGTGTAGTCCTGCGCTTGTACTTTAACTGCTGTAAATAGAAATAAAACTGGAAGAAACTTGGAAAGTAAAAAATTTGAAATTCTCATTTTAAAAAATCAATTGGTTAAACAATATTGGTCAGACAGTTGATTCAAAGACTACCCTAATTGATAGTCAAAAAAGAATGTAGCAATCTTGTTTCAAACCAATTAGATTGCCAATTGTTCAATTAGTGAAATAAAAACAATATAGCTTTCCTATTTAAGCCAGCTAAACGCTAAATAAAAAAACATCCATGAACCAAATCAGGGCTTTTCTATCCTTCCATCACGATACTTTGCAAAACGTCCGGCGTCTTTAGCATGTACCTGATCATGGCGATCCCATGGCCATCCGCCAAACTGTGTTTGCTGAAAATCGTAAAAGGTCTGTCGCAATTCGGCTTCTGTGTTCATCACAAATGGACCATAATGAGCAACGGGTTCGTTGATGGGTTTGGCTTGCAAAAGCATGAAAAGGGCTGTTTCATCGCTTGAATTTTTGAGCAGAACATCCTGATCAGCTTGTAACATAAAAGCCTGATCTTTAACTATTTTTTTATCTGCGACTTGTATGTACTCTCCCTGATAACAATACAGATTTCTTACCGCCTGATCAGTAGCTGCAGGCAAAGTCCATTGTGCGCCGGCTTCCATTTTAATCAGCCAGATGGCCACTTCATTAGCCGGATCAGCGGCCCATGAATCAGGAGCTGGTACAGGAGCTTTCACCCCATCCAGTTGTCCGGCAATGATACGTATTTCAGTGGTTTTGCCATTATCATCCTGCTTGTTTACGATTGGAATCTGTTCGCTCCACAACATTTTAAAATGAGGTTCGGCATGTTTTCTGGCTTTGGGTAAGTTGAGCCAAACCTGAAATAATTCCAGCGTATTTTCACTTTCAGTATTCAGCAACGGAAACATCTCGCTGTGTTGCAAACCTGTTCCGGCTGTCATCCATTGCACATCGCCCATACCATAACGCCCGGCCTGCCCGTGCGAGTCGGAATGATCCACAAAACCCTGCAAAACAATGGTTACCGTTTCAAATCCCCGATGCGGATGGGCCGGAAAGCCCGGAACTTTTTTGCCATGATACATGCGCCAGCCATCTTTGGGTGTAAAATCCTGCCCTATGTTGCGACCTGTAAGTGGCGCATCCGGACCAAACTCACCATTGCTTTTTGGATAATAATCCAGGTGATGTACACAAAACAAAAACGGGTTACTCACTTCCCAATTGAAACCTAATGGAAATGATTTTATTATAGCTGAATTTGACATATGAAATCTATTTAGGGCAAAGGTACGAATTCTGTTTCGCCTTCTATTTCAGGAAACAGCTGTTGTTTCCATTTGGTTTTGGCAGCATCAATAAGGGCTTTTTCCGAACTCACAAAATTCCACCATATAAAGCGCTCCTCCGGAAATGGCTCACCGCCAAAAAGGAAAGCTTTTGTGCCTGAAGCCAGTTTAAGACTACACATTTTTGTTTCTTTGGCCACCAGTATACGGCCCGGCTGATGCTCATGTTCTCCTTCAAAAACACTACCTTCGTGGATATAAAGGGCGCTTTCGCCATAGATTTGATCTCCCAGCTCCAACGCGACACCTTCCTCACTTGTAATTTCAATAAAATAAAGAGGGCTGTAAACCGGAACGGGTGATTGCCTTCCGAAGGCCTCACCTGCAATTAGTTTAAATTTAGCGCCTTGAATTTTCCATGTCGGAAGTGCGTTTGCTTCAATATGCACAAAAGAAGGCGTTGTTTCTTCCAGGGCTTTTGGTAAAGCCACCCAAATCTGTAATCCGTGAAGCTTGTGGGTTTCATTTCTAAGTTCGTTTGGCGTGCGCTCAGAATGCACTACACCACTTCCGGCCGTCATCCAGTTGACGGCACCTGGCGTAATGCGCTGCACAGAACCAATACTGTCGCGATGCATGATCTCGCCTTCAAACAAATAGGTGAGTGTAGAAAGCCCGATATGCGGATGAGGCAACACATCAAATTGCCTACTTTTATCCAAATGGGCCGGCCCCATATGATCCAGAAAAACAAAAGGTCCTACAGCACGTTTTTGGCGAAATGGAAGCAGCCTGCCCACCATAAAACTGCCAATACTGGCAGCGCGCTCTTCGATAATGAGATCAACATTTGACATGAGAAATAGAATTTTTCTTCATGACAAAAATAACTTTTATGCTGTACTTATTGCTTAGGTTTGATCTTCGTCCTTATAAATACTTCATCATCACCGAAATAAATACAATCGCAATTCCCAGCAGAAAAGAAAGAGCTGCAAGTTTTTGTTGACTTTTCCGCAATTTGACTAATTCTTCTGAAGGTCCTTTTGCTGCCAAACGGCCAACTTTGGGGCTAAGCAACTCAAAGGAATAAAGCGCAACCAATGCTAAGATGGCAACTAGCACATGCTTCACAAAACTTGCTGTTTCCCAAGCTGTATCAAAATTAATGATCGCTACATAATATTCGCTTGCGATTTTCATGGGAATACCTGTAACAAATAACACCAGCAATGAAGTATAAACAATCACACGCACCCTTTTCATCAGTGCACCCATAAACATGCCTGCCTGGGGCGGCTCCAAGACTTTCGAAACGGTTGGCAATACAGCCAGCAAATTAAATACCATGCCACCAATCCACGCGATGGTAGCCATTTGATGGATAAAATCAAGAATCGTTAATACAACAGGGTTCTCAAGCATATATTCATTTTTAATCCAGCGAAAATAAGAACTCCTTTAAAAATAACAACTTCCATCTAAGTTTTCGGTAACAATTAATTTTAAAACAAATCTATCAATTTGATTTTAGGTGTTTTAATACAGCTGTGTTGATTTTTTCATCAGCTGTATATTTTTTCATCACTTTCTATTTAACCCCTCATTTTCTGTTTGTTACAAGATTTCTGCAAAATAAGTGTTGTGTTTTTCAACAGTCTGTGTTAAAAAATATAAGTCAAGCTAATTTGTATACTGTTGATTTTGTGTTTGTTAGAATTTATTTTTTGGCTTTGGCACACAAATTGAATGTACAAGGACGAAAATTAAATGTGATGAAAATTACAAAATATAATTCCAAAAACTATAAAGTCATGAAAACACAATCTAATTTCTCAAAACTCATGATGGTTCTTTTGATCATTGCCTTTACCATTCCGCTCAAGGCAAATCAACAAAAGGATTCAGATATTGTAAAAAATCTTGCCATCAGCTGGACAGATGCCTTTTCGCAGCAGCAGCCACAAAGTACCTTAAAGCTGCAAACCCCAGAATCAACCGGTTTTGGCTTAGATGAAAACACTTTGCTGGTCACAGACGAAGTAAACTTAGCCAAGCTAGACCCACAAATCTGGCGCATGCCTGTTGCACGTGATGTAGGAGTTGGTGTTTTCAATATCAACCATCCCGAAACAGCCAATTGGAACGAAACCGGATTTACAGCCGAGGCTTTGGCTGATTATATGAAAAGCAATCCCATTCTCATTTCAGAAGATGCAAAGCTGATTGAAATGCTTGAAAAATTCACAGGAACAAAAGCTGATTCCTGGAAGCTTGAAAAACTAGCTTCCGACAAGGCAGTTCTCCAAGCGATTAATCAGACACCCAACAAAATTGGATTTGTAACTTTTAACGCCATTAAAACTGAAGCAATGGCTGAAAATAACAATCAATTAGCGCTGCTTCCGATTGACCGCAATGCCAATGGAAAGCTCGATCAGATGGAAAATTTCTATGCAGAAACAAGTCGCTTCGAACGTGCTGTTTGGATGGGAAAATATCCTCATGCCCTCACAAACACCTATTTTCTGGTAGCCGCAAACAAACCTTCTGACGCACAAATCAGCTTTGTGAGTTGGGCCTTGAATGAAGGACAGCAAACACTTGCAATGAACAATATTGGTCAATTGGCACTTCCCGAACGTTATGCCCAGATTGAAAAACTCAACAACACGCCTGTTGCACCTCCGACTACAATCATCAAGCAGCACACATGGCAAAAGCTTATCCTGCCAACTTTAGGTTTACTGCTTATTATTGGTTTACTTACCGGTTCTTTGGTTTTTACTCAGAGAAACAGAAACAAAAACCTTATCGACAGCCTTGAAGCTGACCAAAATATTGCACCCAAACAAACTCCGGCGGGGCTGCTTTTCGACCGCACACACACCTGGACTTTGATGCAAAAAGACGGATGGGTAAAAACCGGAGTGGATGAATTTATCCTGAATGCTACAGGTCCGCTGTCGCGCGTAAAACTTAAAAAAACTGGTGAAAAGGTTGAGAAAGGTGATGCCCTGATCAGTTTGATCCAAAACGGCAAAAGTATTACAATCTTTTCACCAGTGACCGGCATTGTAAAAGCAGTAAACGAAAACATCAACACAAACATTGAAGCGCTGAACAAGTCACCTTACGACAAAGGCTGGCTTTATCAGATTGAACCCAGCAACTGGCAACAAGAAAACAAGTTGATGATGATGGTAAATGAGTATTCCAAATGGATAAGTTTTGAAATGAATCGCATGCGCGATTTCTTTGCCTCAGTTGCTTCCGGTGGCACCGCACAACAAACCCAAACTGTTTTGCAGGATGGTGGTGAACCACAACCAGAAGCGTTAAAAAGTTGCTGTCCTGAAGTTTGGGAAAATTTCCAAACCAGTTTTATTAATCCCTCCAGATAAGCTGTTTAGTATATCAATTAAAAGTCTTAATCCAAATACCAAATCGTCATGAGAAAAATTGACAGACGGTTTTTCCTAAAAGCCATGGGTGTTACTGCAGCCACATTGGCAGTAGGAACCTCCAAAACCACTGCGGGCGATCCAAAAATTACGCCCGGTGAACTTCCTGAACTTAAGGGAATCCTTTTTGATGCTACCAAATGTAAAGGGTGTTATGGGTGTGAGTATGACTGTGCATGGGAGCATGAGCTCACCGAGCCGGACGTAATTGATGAAGATGAACGCCGTAAAACCGATCATACCCGTCGCACCGTCGTTAACAAATACAATACCTCCAAAGGAGAAGTATTTGTAAAAACCCAGTGTATGAACTGTAACGACCCGGCTTGCGGCGCTGCCTGTCTTACTCAGGCTATGCACAAAACAGAAGACGGATCAGTAATTTGGCGCGAAGATAAATGCATGGGGTGTCGTTATTGTATGGTTTCCTGTCCTTATGATATGCCCAAATTTGAGTATCACAGCACTAATCCAAAAATTCAAAAATGTGATATGTGTTATCACCTGCAACAACAAGGTGAAATGCCAGCTTGTGCCTATAACTGTCCAAACGGAGCCCTCTTCTTTGGTACCAGACGCGAATTAATTCTGGAAGCAAACAAACGCATTGCTGAAAATCCGGAATCGTATTACCCACATATCTATGGTGAGCATGAAGCCGGAGGGTCAAGTTGGATGTACCTTTCACCTGTACCATTCGAAGAATTGGGTTTCAACACAAAAATTCAAAACAAATCCTATCCTTCGCTCACAAAAGGTTTTATTTCTTCTATTGCACCAGTGGATATTCTCTTACCTGCTGCTTTGCTTGGCATCTATGAAGCCACTAAAAAACCAAAATCTGAAACCAATGAAAAGGAGGAATTGTCATGAACAAGGTAGCACCACAACCCCTTTACCTGGATAATCGCGAAAACAACACCTTCAAGTTTATCCTCAACGAATTAAAACCAAAAGGTAAAATATTTACGCCTTTCAATATCATCAGTATTCCTGTTATTATTACCGGGCTGATTATTATGTACATACGTTTCACACAAGGAATAGGCTCGGTTACAAATTTAAGTCAGGAAGTGCCATGGGGTCTCTGGATTGGCTTTGATGTTGTAACAGGCGTGGCCTTTGCCGGAGGCGCTTATGTGTTGGTTTTCATGGTGTATATCCTCAATCTGGAAAAATACCGGCCAATTGTGCGCGTTACTGTTCTAAACGGATTTCTGGCTTATCTGTTCTATTCAGCAGCACTCCTGCTTGATCTGGGCCGCCCGCTAAGCATAATTAATGTTATTATTGGCAATAACTTTGGCGTAAGTTCTGTACTGTTTTTGGTTGGTTGGCATTTTCTGCTCTATATGCTTGCCTTGCTGCTTGAGTTTTCACCCGCCATTGCTGAATGGCTCAACGCACGTAAAGCCCGAAAATTCCTTTCCGGACTAACGCTCGGAGCTGTGATTTTTGGTATTACATTGTCTGTGTTGCATCAATCTGGTATTGGAGCACTGTTTTTAATGGCTAAGGATAAAATACACCCGCTTTGGTACAATGCCTATATGCCCTTAATGTTTGTGGTATCCAGTGTTTTTGGTGGCATTTCTATGGTAATTCTCGAAGGCAGTATCAGCAGCAAAGTGTTCGATTATCAAATGGATAAAAATCACCACAAACAGCACAACAGCATATTACACGGACTTTCGAAAATATGTGCGCTTGGAATGTTTGTATACTTCTTTATGCAAATACTGATTTTCGTACATCAGCAAAACATGCCTTACCTGTTTAGTCCGATGGGTTATTGGTTTATGCTGGAAATGCTGGGTTTTGTGTTGCTTCCGATGCTGTTATTCTTCCAAAGCTACCGCACTCACAATATTGGTATGATAAAAGTTGCCAGCGTACTTACATTGCTTGGAATTATACTGAACCGTATGAATATTTCAATTATCGCATTCCAATATGATGCTGCGGTGCGCTATGTACCAACCTGGCAAGAGTTTGTTGTAACACTCACTATTATTTTTATTGAAATATGGGTATTGCGCTGGATCATCACACGGATGCCGGTGCTCAGAAAATCTCCTGATTGGGTAAAAAGTAATCATTAACATCAAATACTATAAGTTATGGATGGATTTCATTATTATAATATCTTCGCAACCAAGGGTTCGGAATATTTGCTTACAATAGTCTTCTTTCTTATGCTGATTCCCTTTTGGATTATACTCAACAAAAAGGTAAAACCAGCAATGGTATCTCAAAAAGCTAACAGTTTATTTGATAGCATTTCTGCCATTCCTCAGCAAATCTATATGGCTCTTAATCAGATTTGGGTTCAACCACTGGGTGGTAATCAACTTAGGCTAGGCCTAAATGATATGATCAGCAATTTGGTACATGCCGACAAACTGATTTTCACAAAAAACATTGGAGAACCGGTCGTCAGAGGCGAATTAGTGGCAGAATTGCATCGCGATAATAAGCGTTTGAAAATATTTTCACCGGTAAGCGGTATTGTTCGCAATACAAATAAAATGCTTGAACAGGCTGCTTCACTATCTGGCTTATCTCCCTATCAGCAGGGTTGGATGATGGAGGTTGAGGCTGCTAACTGGTCGCAGGAAGAAAAATCGCTTATCAGGCCGGCTGCTGTAAAAAGCTGGATGATCAATGAACTTACCAGGGCACGTGATTTTTTCACTCAGCTCCAAACGTCACCTCAAGCATTGACTCAGCCGGTTATACTTCAGGATGGTGGAGAAATCAACCCAAATGCCTTGTCAAAAATGTCTCCAGATGTGTGGAAAGATTTTGAAAAATCATTCTTAAGTTTATCTGAGCTTAATTAGAATGATTCTAAGGGTTTTACCTGTTTCTTTTGTTGTATTTTAGAGGCCAAGTTTCAACAAAAGAAACAGGTATTTTTTTTACCCGTTGGTTTAAACACCTCTATTGTCAGTTTTAGAAAAATGTAATGAAAACCAAATCAAGCAACATCAGGCATAAAACGTTTCGTAAAATTCCGTTCGGGCTTTTTCGTTCCACAATTTATAGTCGTGTCATATTGAGTATTGGTCTCATGACACTTTTTTTGTTTGTCTCTTTTGGTTTGATCTATCAGTCAGTGCATGAGAAGCAGCTTAACGAGATAATTTTACAAAGTGGGGATAATGTGGGATCTATTGTTGAAGGTGCCATGTATCATTCTATGCTCGAAAACAATAAAAGCGAGCTCTATAATATCATCGATGTTATCAACACCTTGCATAATATTGATGAGGTAAACCTCTATGATCATAATCATGAATTGGTTTATGGTACATTTTCATTGTATGATGATAATAGCAACCCTGACTGTAAAATGTGTCATACTCAAATGGATACATTATTCCCCAGAAAAGAAAAGGCATATTATATTTTTGACGAACACAGCCAGTGCGAAAGCAACACCTCTGACAAACACAGGCAGCTTCTGATCAGAACGCCTATCATGAATGAGCCTTCTTGTTCAACCACCGACTGCCATGCCCACAGCCCTGAGGATGACATTTTGGGCTCATTTATCATTAAAATGCCACTGGCTCAATTAGATACTGCTGTTCAAAAATCTTCGATTGATTTTTATGTATTAGCAATCATTAGTTCTGTAATCCTTTTGAGTCTTTTGATATTACTGACCACCCGAAAAATAAAAAAGCCACTCAGAGCACTTGTTAATGCCAGTACTGCTGTGGCTTCAGGCGAATTAAATACAAGGATTGATACTGGTGGTGATCAGCTGGACGATATGCGTCAGGTAGCCATTACGTTTAATTTGATGCTTGATAATCTGCAACAGGCAACTGTAGAGCTTGAAAACTGGTCGCAACAGTTGGAATACAAAGTGCAGAAAAAAACAGAAGAATTACGTTCTGCCCAAAGTGAACTAATTCAGCTTGAAAGAATTGCATCACTTGGCAAACTATCCGCTTCTGTGGCACACGAACTCAACAACCCGCTTTCAGGTATATTAATATATACCAAGCTTATTTACAAGCAATTGAGCAATATTGAACTTTATGCTTCAAAAAAAGAATCCATTCTTAAACATCTCAGCCTGATTGAGTCAGAAACAAAACGCTGCGGTGATATTGTACGAGGAATGCTCGACTTTTCTCGAAAAGATCAAGGACAAATGAGTGAAGTTCATTTACACCGGGTGCTAACAGAAACATACGAGCTGATGGCTCATCCGGTACGTATCAATGGTATTAGTTTTTTAACAGACTTCAAAGCAGTTAATGACAAGGTAAAATGTGGTGCCAATCAAATTAAGCAAGCCTGTGTAGCGCTCATTATGAATGCTACAGAAGCAATTAACGACAACGGCGAGATCATCCTGCGTACGAATAACCCGGATGAAAACACTTTTCAGATTGATATAATTGATAATGGAAGTGGCATAAACGAAGAAGTATTGCCTCATATTTTTGAACCTTTTTACACTACAAAACAAGGTGTTAGCGGAATAGGATTGGGGCTGGCTATCGTACATGGAATCGTCCAGCGCCACAACGGAAAAATTGAAGTACATTCACAAATTGGAGAGGGTACAACAATGAGCATCATTCTTCCTTTAAATTAATTGAACAAAGCCATGGAGTCATGAAAAAAAATTCTATTTTAATTGTTGACGATGAAGCATCAGTAAGAGATTCATTATACAACTGGTTTCTGGAAGACGGCTTTGAAGTTTCCTGTGCCGAAGACGCCTCCAAAGCATTAAAAATGCTTGATCACGAACAGTTTGACATTATACTGGCCGATATCAAAATGCCAGGCATGGACGGATTGGAACTGTTGCGGCGTATCAAGCAGATAAAGCCTGATGCAGTGGTTATCGTTATTACAGCCTTCGCTACTGTTGACACCGCTGTTCAAGCACTTAAAGACGGTGCGTTTGACTATGTGACCAAACCTTTTGATCCGGATGATTTATCTCATTTGATTCGCAATGCCTTGCGCCAGCTTTCCCTTCAGGAGGAGAATGAAAATTTGCGCGAAAGAGTTACCGCCCTTGAACAGGTAGAAGATATCATTGGAGAAAGTGAAGCAGTAAAAAAAATGCTTAATGAAGTAGAACAAGTGGCAAAATCTAATACCTCTGTTATTATTACAGGCGAAAGCGGAACAGGAAAAGAGCTTATTGCCAAAGCCATTCATGCCAATTCATCAAGGAAATTTTTTCCACTCGTAAGCGTACATTGTGGGGCCCTAACTGAAAGTTTACTTGAAAGCGAATTATTTGGTCATGAAAAAGGAGCTTTTACAGGTGCAGTATACAACAGAAAAGGACGCTTTGAAATGGCCGATAATGGCACAATTTTTTTAGATGAGATTGCTACGATTTCTTCAAAAATGCAGGTTGAACTGCTGCGTGTACTCGAATCAAAAAGCTTTGTGCGTGTGGGTGGAAATAAAACCATTACATCAGATTTTAGAGTGATCTGCGCTACCAATCGCGATTTAAAAAAAATGGTGAGTGAAGGCAGCTTCCGCGAAGATCTCTATTATCGGCTCAATGTAGTAAATATTCAGGTGCCTCCGCTGAGGGAAAGAAAGGAGGATATACCGCTCCTGGTAAACTATTTCATCGCAAAATATTGCAAAAGCATGAGCCGAAATAAAGTTTCCGTCGATGCCAATGCCTTGTCAAAGCTAAAGGAATATGATTTTCCGGGTAATGTTCGTGAACTCGAAAACCTGATTGAAAGAGCTATTGTTGTTGGCAATGGAAAAGAGATCAGATTGCGCGATTTGCCAATAAACAAAACCAGCCCTGTTGCAAATACTGAAAGCCTCAACGAACTTGAAAAACAACATATTGGTCAAATGTTGATTAAATATGGCTGGAACATTTCTCACACAGCACAGGCTCTTGGTATTGACCGCGTAACTCTCTACAATAAAATTAAAAAATACGACCTGAAACAATAAGCTGTTTAATAGGCCGGGATTAAACCATGAAAAAAGCAAATCAGATTAAACTGATCTCCTTTGGTATTATTGACAGGGGTTTGCTCGAAAGTATTCGTTCCGGAACAGCACATGTTTTCGACTGTAAAGTTCAGCTGAAAGAAGCCCGAACTGAACTGGGTCAGTTTTTTGATGGTTCGCGCCGACAATACAATGCTGACCAGCTATTACAAATGGTTGACCAGCATTTTGGCCAGGATAATGTAAAAACTATTGGGCTTTTTCAGGTTGACCTGTTCATTCCTATTCTAACATATATATTTGGGCAGGCATACCTCAATGGCCGCACTGCGGTAGCTTCAGGCTACCGGCTATCAAGCGAACGTTATGGCATTGTTTCAGAGCAATCAGAATATGTCAACAGGTTTCTAAAAGAAGTAATCCATGAATTGGGACATAATTTCGGCTTGATTCATTGCCGGAATATCGGATGTGTAATGCAAGCATCTACTTATGTGGAAGATATCGACTTGAAAAACGCCGACTTTTGTAAGGATTGCAGAAAACATCTCGGCCAATAAAAAAGGGCGGATAACCGCCCTGATTACTATGCTATCTTAATCTGCTTCGCCGGCTTAGGTTTTACCTCTTCGCGCTTTGGTAAGGTGAGCCTCAAAATTCCATCATTGTATTTTGCAACAATTTTGTCAGCATTTACAATAGTTTCCGGCACACTAAAGCTGCGTTGGAAGGAGCTGTAACTAAACTCACGACGAGTAATTCTTTCACCGTCTTTTTCCTCATACTTTTCTTCCTTTTCCGACGAAATTGTTAGTTGCCCGTTGTCGTAATTCAGTTTGAAATCTTCCTTTTTCAGACCCGGTGCTGCTACTTCAATCGTGATTTCGTCGTCATTTTCTTTTACATTCACAGCCGGTAAAGTTGCATTTGTACCAGCAAAATTGAAATTGTGCCAATCCATTAAATCTCCTTCAAAGAAACGATCAATCAATGAAGGAAATGCAGGAACCAAATTGTTCGAAAAACGTGTAAGTTTCATGATTAAATCCTCCATTATTATTAATTAGTATTTTATTTACACCCAATGTAATCAAATCGTATGCCAAATATTCTAATACAAATTATAAACCGTTAGATATAGTTGATTAATTGTATTTTATATCCTTCCAGTAAAAAGTAAAATAACATTTCTGAATATTTGACATTTAAATAAAATACTAAACTGTCATTTTGACTTCAAAACAGCATTTCATCTTTTCGTTTACATAAACTATAACGCTCAAGATCAACAAATACAGCATCAACAAGTAACTCACCATCCCTGACTATACCTTCAAACTGAAAACCTAGTTTCTGAGGAATTTTTTTACTGGGTAAATTGCCTACAGCGCAGTTGATCTCAACCCTGTTAAGCTGTAATTCTTTGAAGGCAAAGTTCACCAGTTTTATAACTGATTCTGTTACAATCCCTTTCTTTTGAAATGGTTGTGAAAGCCAATATCCGATCTCAGTTTTTCGGTTTGCCTGGTCAGTTCCCCTGAAGCCAATCAGTCCGGCAAATTCATTCTTGTATTGCATCACAAACACTAATTCCTGAACCTTGTTTAGACTCCTGATGAAATTACGGGTGTCTTCAACCTGGCGGGTATGATCAACAAATGGCAGCCACTTTCGAAGGTATTGTCGTTGATTGTTGATAGCATCAAATACACTTTCTGCATCAGCTAATTCAATTTGTCGTAGCAATAAATCTTTAGAAATATTTAATGTTATCATCGCATGCTGTCTTTCCGCGAAGTTAAGTTTTAATAACTTCATGTGCAATAAATTCCCTGTGCTGTAATACTTTCCTGTAGCACATTGAATCAGCACAATAAAATACCATGGCTGTTTGTAACAAAGGTGGCTTTTTCCTATTTTTGCAGCTGTAATGTGAAGAAATTAACAATTCATTCAATCAACGCCTGTTTTTATGGAAATTACCAAACTTGACCAAATGTTTGAAGCGCTAAGAAGCGCCAAAAAAAAGATTCTTGTTGCCGCTTATGCCAACGACGAACACTCCATCAGTGCTGTGAGCATGGCAATTGACCAGGGGCTCGTAGAAGGAACACTGGTAGGTGATCAGGAGGAGATCCGCAAAGTATGTGAAAGTCACAAGATCGATCTGAATAAGTTTAAAGTGGTTCACGAACCAGATGAGATGAAAGCGGCCTATAAGGCTGTTGAGCTGATCAATGCCGGACAGGGCAACCTCTTGATGAAAGGTTTGGTAAGTACCGACAAGTACATGCGGGCTATTTTAGACAAGGAAAAAGGCCTGATGAATAAGGGAGCAGTGCTGAGCCATGTTACCGTGCTGGAAAATCCAAACTATCACAAGCTTATGATTGTGGGTGATGTAGCCATCCTGCCAGCACCTGAAATGCCTGAAAAAATTGCCATCACCAATTACCTTATTCACACAGCACATGCACTTGGTATTGCCCGCCCCAAAGTGGCGCTCATTGCGGCTTCCGAACAGGTATCCTACAAAATTCAGTCCAGCGTTGATGCAGCCCTCATAGCAAAAATGGGAGATCGTGGCCAGATTAAGGGAGCCGATATTGATGGCCCGCTCGCACTTGATGTTGCTATTGATCCGGAAAGTGCAGCCATAAAAAAAGTAAGTGGTGCCGTAGCAGGAAATGCTGATTGTTTGGTGTTCCCAAATATTGAAGCAGGAAATGTTTTCTACAAAATGAACACTAAATTGGCACTGGGAGAACAGGGTGCTATTGTTGTTGGAGCAAGAGTTCCGGCAGTTTTATCATCTCGGGGCGACAGCACTAAAACAAAGCTTTATTCTATCGCTTTGGCGGCACTCACAGCAAAATAAGACAAATCTGTTCACCCTAATCACAATAACATGGAAGAAGTCCGCATCCTGACGATTAATCCCGGTTCCACATCAACAAAATTTGGTGTGTTCTCGGGAACCGATCCGATTTATATCAAAACCATCCGGCACAGCACTGAAGAATTGGATCCTTATGAAAAAATAACAGATCAGTTTCAATTTCGTAAGGATTTGATTTTACAACAACTTCAGGATGGTGATATCAGTCTGGATCAGATTCGTGCTGTGGTAGGTCGCGGCGGACTACTAAAACCCATCGAGTCAGGTGTGTATGAAGTGAATGAAACCATGTTGTACGACTTACGCAATAGTCCGCTTGGTGAACATGCCAGCAACCTGGGAGGATTAATTGCACATGACATCGCCCAGTCCTTGCCAGATGCACGTGCATTTATTGCCAATCCGGTGGTAGTGGACGAATTGGATGATATTGCACGCCTTTCGGGTCACCCTTTGCTACCACGAGTATCGATTTTTCATGCCCTTAATCAGAAAGCTGTTGCGCGCCAGCACGCCAAGAGTATCATGCGTAAATACGAAGATATGAATCTGATTGTGGTGCATCTGGGAGGCGGTATAACGGTAGGTGCGCACAAAAAAGGCCGCGTGGTTGATGTAAACCAGGGCCTCGATGGCGACGGACCTTTTTCGCCCGAAAGAACCGGAACATTGCCTGTGGCTGCTTTGGCAAGGCTATGTTATAGCGGAAAATACACACTAAAAGAAGTGCTCAAAATGATTAAGGGCGAAGGCGGGCTCGTTGCCTATTTGGGTACTAACAGCGCTTATGAGGTAGAACAACGTGTGCAAGCTGGCGACAAGGAAGCAGAACTGGTTTATAATGCTATGGCTTATCAGGTGGCCAAAGAAATTGGATCAATGGCTACAGTGATGCATATGCAAGTGGATGGCATCCTGATTACTGGTGGTATTGCACACGATAAATATTTCGTAAATCAAATCATCGAACGCGTGCATCGGATTGCCCCTGTTCATGTTTATCCCGGAGAAGACGAACTAAAAGCGCTGGCCATGAATGGTTTGCGTGTTTTGAGCGGTGAAACTGAACCTAAACTCTACAACTAAAAACAAACGCTATAAAAACGCCTCTCATGATTGAATTCGCACTCGAAGGCCATGAATACATTTTGATGAATCAATTACTCAAGTTTACCGGCCTTGCCGAAAGTGGTGGCGAAGCCAATCAAATAATCCTGGCCGGACAAGTAAAATTAAATGGCATTGTTGCCTTAGAAAAAAGACGCAAAGTAAAAGCCGGTGATGTGGTGTTCTTTGAAGGGCAGGAAGTAAAGATTGTATGATAATATAACCACTGATTAATCTCTAGAATTGTACTTATTTTTTATGGTTTAATAGCACAGTTTAGAACTGTGACTTATCCGTGGCATTTTTTTGAACACTTCTTTTTCTGTAAAACCCTATCTTTGTGCGTCTATCATATTAGATTCAACCCATGCACGAAGATTTACTATTGCTTGATGGAATCAAACTCAACTTTAGTCCTGCCGGACTGCATCTGATGAATATCACTATTGGTTTGATTATGTTTGGGGTGGCACTTGGAATAAAAACTGAAAATTTCAGGAAAGTTTTTTTACAACCCAAAGCTGCACTGACAGGCATTATGAGTCAGTACCTGCTGCTGCCTGCCCTGACTTTTTTAGCTGTATGGATATTCGATGATTATATCACACCTTCCGTAGCCTTTGGAATGCTCCTGGTAGCTTCCTGCCCTGGTGGCAATGTATCTAATTTTATTTCCAGCGTAGCCAAGGGAAATGTAGAACTATCGGTTAGTCTTACAGCACTGGGGACTGTGTTGGCCGTGCTGCTCACGCCGGCAAACTTTGCCTTTTGGGGAGGATTGTATTCTTCCACCTCACCTTTATTGCGTCCTATTGAGATTGATCCGTTTGAGATGTTCCGTACCGTTTTTATTATTCTCGGATTACCTGTGATTGCCGGTATTTCTTTTGCCAAAAGATTCCCTATGATCACGCAAAAAATTATTGGTCCTATCCGGACCATCTCGCTTTTGCTTTTTGCCCTTTTTATCCTCATTGCTTTTCGCAACAACTTCGATTATTTTGTACGTTATATTGATTGGATTTTTCTGATCGTGTTGATCCACCATTTGATAGCACTGGCTTCTGGTTATCTTTTTGCGGCGTCCTGGGGTTTGAATCGTATCAACCGACGCACCATTGCCATTGAAACAAGTATTCAGAATTCCGGACTGGCGCTGGTTTTACTTTTCAATCCACGGATTTTTCCTCCCGAACTAAATATGGGTGGGATGGCTTTTATCGCTGCCTGGTGGGGCATCTGGCACATCGTGGCCGGACTGAGCGTGGCTGGTTTCTGGGCTAAATTCCGACCTGCAAATCAACTGGCCAATGGATAGAAAAACGCAAATTCCGCGACTTACCAAACCCTCTTTTGCCTATAAACTGCTATTCAGGCTGCTAAAATTCTATTATCATCTCTACTACAAAAATATTACTGTCTTGGGTGCTGATAATATACCAAAAGACAAAGCTGTGATCTTTGCAGCAAACCATCAAAATGCGCTGATGGATGCCTTGGCTGTGCTGTTTTTTGCTAATCGACCGGTTGTTTTCCTGGCTCGTGCCGACATTTTTAGGAACAGCGTTATTGCAAGCATACTGTATTTCCTGCGTATTTTACCCGTTTATCGCATCCGCGATGGTGTGAATGTAGTAGAAAAAAATAAGGCTGTATTTGCTGAAACAGTGCGTTTGTTAAAAAATGGTTTCGCTCTGACAATTATGCCTGAAGGCACCCATTCGCCGGGAAAAAAACTACAACCACTTAAAAAAGGCGTTGGCCGAATAGCTTTTCAGGCTGCTGAAGCTGTAGATTTTGAAGAAGAAATCTATGTTGTTCCTTTTGGAATAGATTACGAACACCCGGATCATGCTGGTAAGAAATTACTGCTGAATATTGGTAAGCCCATTGCACTGTCCGCTTATTATGCAGATTACCAGCAACAAGCTCCTGAAGCCCTCGTTAAACTAAAAAACACGCTGGAATTCCATCTGAAGCAACAAGTGGTACACATTAAACAACTTGAGGATAGCGGAGCACTCAGATTGCTCAACAAACTTATTAACTATACCCAGCCAGCGACAGCTGACCCTATACAAGTATTTAAAAACGAACAAAAACTGGCCCAAAAACTCAACCTGCTGCTTAATCAAGACCCTGAAAGCTATCGCGAATTAATTCAAAAAAGCAAAGCATACTTAAAAAAGCTGGACAACTTTCAATTGCACGAAACCAGTGCTTATCAATTCAATAGTTCAAGCCTAAAATTATTCCTGCATGGAATCTGGCAACTATTGGCAGTTTTTCCGTGGATCATTGGTACTGTATTGAACTATATACCTTATAAAATTCCGGGTTTAGTGGCAAATAAATTTAAAGATCCACAGTTTGTCAGCTCCGTAAATTTTGTACTGAGTTTTATCCTTTTTCCAATTTGGTATTTGATATTGGGAGTAGTGGTTTTTATCATTTCAAAATCAGCTGGTTGGACGATGTTTGGTGTATTGCTGACTCCCTATCTGGGATTATTTGCCTTTTATCATTTCAGGGACCAAAAACGCTTCATCCGACTGTTGAAATGGAATTGGTTTTGCAGACGGATGAAAGCTGATTGTCAAAAACTCAATGAAACACGCAGCGAACTCCAAAAAAGCGCTTTAGAAATTATCTCTGATTCACCAGCAAATTAAGTGAGTTTGGGTGCAATAAACTGTTCCAGCTTAATCAGATCAGCTGTAAACTTCCTGATACCCTCAGCTAGTTTTTCAGTAGCCATAGCATCCTCATTCAACAACCAGCGAAACATTTTTTCGTCAGGATGCATTTTTTCTTCCTCTGATATCAAGGCTGTTTCGAGGGTAAGTTTTGGACTGATCATTTGCTGATCCTGTTCAAGTTCGGCCAGCAGCGATGGCGAAATGGTTAACAAATCACATCCGGCCAGTTCAATAATCTCTCCGGTGTTTCTAAAGCTTGCACCCATCACTTCGGTGGAATAGCCAAACTTCTTGTAATAATTATAAATCGTCTTCACTGAGGATACGCCTGGGTCTTCTTCGGCAGGAATATGATCTACTTTGCGTTGTGCTTTATGCCAATCAAGAATACGACCCACAAAAGGCGAAATCAATTGCACCCCTGCTTCTGCACAGGCAATGGCCTGAATCTTACTGAAAAGTAAAGTAAGGTTTGTTCGGATTCCTTCTTTTTCAAGCACTTCAGCAGCTCTTATTCCTTCCCAGGTGGCAGCTACTTTTATTAAAATGCGCTCACGCAAAATACCGTTGGTTTCATATAACTTTATAAGACTTCTGGCTTTTTCAATAGTTTTATCTCTGTCAAAAGACAAACGAGCATCCACTTCTGTAGATACCCGCCCTGGTACAATTTTCAATATTTCCAGACCAAAGTTTACTGCCAGTTTATCTAAACAAAGTCCAAGCCTTTCCGTTGAGGAATCGGCCTGCCTCCTTGCATAGGTGATAGCTTCTTCAACCAAAGGTGCATATCGCGGATCAGAAGCAGAACTGTAAATTAAAGAAGGATTGGTGGTGGCATCAATGGGCTGATACTGCCTCATACTTTCGAAATCGCCTGTATCGGCAACCACTTTTGTGTATTGTTTGAGTTGGGCTAAGGTATTCATAAGAGATGATTTTTAAGATTTTCTATTATTTGCGGACAAAGATACAGCATAGTAAAAAAGCCATCAAAGATTTATGGCAACCAAAAGTGGTTTTTATTTGTCTTGCCAAAAGTCTAGCTTTGCTTATCAAAACCAAAACAAATGAATAAACTCAGCAGAAGTGAATTTATCCGGCTTAGCGTTCTTGCCGGGGCAGGTTTTAGTCTTTTACCCTCCAGCGCGGTTTTTGGGAATAACAACAGCAAACTACGCCTGGGAATTATTGGCACAGGTTTGCGCGGTCAGGAGCTATTAAGGCTAAGTTTGCAACGCGAAGACACTATTGTGCCGGCCATCTGCGATATCGACGACCGCATGCTGGGAATGGCATTAAACCTTTTCGACAAGGCCGGAAAAGCCCATCCGGAAATCTACAAAAGTGATGAAATGGCCTGGCAAAAACTACTCGCACGCCCCGATCTGGATGCGGTGATCATAGCTACTCCCTGGGAATGGCATTATTCAATGGCTATGGAGGCAATGGAAGCCGGAAAACATGTGGGTTGTGAAGTAATCATGGGAACAACAGTTGAGGAACATTGGGATATTGTGCGACAATCAGAAAGCACGGGAAAACAATATATGATGCTCGAGAATGTTTGCTATCGCAGAGATGTTATGGCAGTGTTAAACATGGTTCGTCAGGGTGTTTTTGGTGAACTGATACATATGCAGGCTGGTTATCAGCATGATCTTCGCGAAGTTAAATTCAACGACGGGAAACAGCCTTATGGAGGAGGTGTTTTGTTTGGATCTGAGGCTTTTTCAGAGGCAAGATGGCGCACACAACACTCGCTCGAGCGCAATGGCGACCTGTATCCAACACATGGCATTGGTCCTGTTTCAAAAATGTTAAAAATCCATGCCGGAAATCGCTTTGTATCACTCAACAGCATGGCCAGCAAAGGTCGTGGCTTGCACGAATATATTGTAGATCAGGCTGGTCCGGAACATCCAAACGCCAAGCTAGATTTTAAGTTGGGAGATGTAGTTACCACCATGATCAAAACTGCTAACGAAGAAAGCATTTTGTTGCAACACGACACAAATTTACCAAGGCCCTATTCGCTTGGTTTTCGTGTGCAAGGCACCAAAGGACTTTGGATGGATGTAAACAAATCCATCTATATCGAGGGAAAAAGTGCACCACATCGGTGGGAAGAAGCCCAAAACTGGCTTCAAAAGTACGATCATCCACTATGGAAACGCTACGAAAATGATGCCGAAGGAGCAGGCCATGGTGGCATGGACTTTTTTGTTGTGAATGCTTTTATACAGGCCATTAAAAATGAAGAACCTGTTCCAATCGACGTTTACGATTCTGCTGCCTGGAGTGTAATCACGCCCCTGTCAGAGCTGTCAGTCGCACAAAACGGCAGCCCGCAATTTTTCCCAGACTTTACAAATGGAAAATGGAAAACAAAACCTGATATTTTTGCCAAAGACGATCGTTATTAATCTGCGCCTGATTTCTTATGAAGCTTGATAAATGGCATATTATCCTGGATGCTTTTGAATTAAGGAACGTAACCGGCATATTGCCAATAGGTAAAGGACACATTAACAAGAGCTTTAAGATTAGCACAAGCAGCTTAGAACAACAGTATGTTTTACAGCAGATAAACACCTCTGTTTTTAAGCAGCCTTTCGCCATTGCAGCAAATTGGGAGAAAGCACAAAAGTATTTATCAGATTATTTCCCGGATTACAAATTTTTATCATTTATCAAAACCAAAACAGATGAGCCATTTTTCGTTGATAATGAAAACAATAGCTTTTGGCGCTTACTTCCCTTCATTTCCGGAAAAGTTTATGAACATAGCAACTCATTAAAAACAATAGTTGAAGCTGCATCTGCTTACGGAAAATTTACTGCCCTTACTACGAATATTGATACACGAGATTTTCAGGAGATTATAAAAGACTTCCATAACGCAAAATGGCGCTGGCAGCAGTTTAATGCATCAGTAAATAATGCTGATCAATCCAAAATTAAAAAAGCAGAAAAAAGTCTGGATGAGATATTTAGTTACGAAGCGTTCATTGAACAGGTATTCCAGTTGCAGCAAGGCCTGCCATCAAGATTACAACATATGGATGCCAAACTTGGGAATGTGATCTTCTTAAATAATACCATTCAAAATACTCAGCTACTTGATCTTGATACGTTAATGCCCGGCACTATATTATCTGACACAGGAGATATGATCCGCAGCATGGCGGCCACTGCTTCAGAAGAAGAAACAGATTTGACGAAAGTTTTTATTGATCCCAAACGCTATCAAGCTGTTTTTGATGGTTGGTTTAAGGAAATCAAGTCTTGTCTGAAAAACTCTGAAAAAGAACTGTTCGGTGTCTCAGGAAAAATGATCATCCTGATACAGGCTTTGCGCTTTATGACAGATTTTTTAATGGGAAATGTGTATTATCCCGTTAACTATGAAGACCACAATCTCAAAAGAGCTGAAAACCAGCTAAAACTCTTGCAATCGTTGAATGTTTTAACCTCTCAGAGAAAGCTGCTGTAGCTTTTCATAATCTGTTAGCTCGATATGCTTTGTTTCGAGCCTGATGATTCCTGCCAACTCGAATTCCTTCAGTATACGGGTGGCACTTTCTTTGGTCATATTCGACATTTCACCGATTTCCTGTCGGGTCATTGAAAGGTCAAAAACTCTGGCGTTGTATATCTTCTCTGACAAGTAAATCAGCACATCCGCCAATCGTCCGTGCATTTGCTTTTGTGTAAGACTAATCAAACGCTGAAAATTCATTACACTGTTCTGGCTGCAATGTTTCAACAAAGCCTCTGCAAAATCAGGATTTGATCTCATGACTTTTCTGAGGTTTTCTATCGCTATAAAGCAAGCAGCAGTTTCTGTAAGGGCGGCAACACTATAGTGATAACGATAATCTGTAAACAAACCCGGTCCTCCAAAGAGCTTCCATGGTATAATCAATTCAAGTAACAGGTTCTTTTTGTCAAAGCCTTCAAGAAATAATTTCGCCATACCATCGGTAACAATAATCATATGCGAAGCTGAAGTCCCTTGTTTAACAATTGTTTCACCAGCATTAAAAACCACTTCAAAACGATTGGTATTAACTGTTTTCAGCTCCTCCTGGCTCAATAAGTTAAAAAGAGGAGATCTTTCATTACATGTTTCACAGCTAATACAAGTATCTGATCTTCTTTTAATCATAAAGTTAATTGTTAGTCTAACTGTTATTCAACCCAACCAATTTTGTTTTTCAATGAGAAACAGTATAACTCTAGTGATCAAAATTAATTAAACTTTTGATCTAACGCAATTTTGTTTTAATAAATTAATCACTTTCAACAAAAAATGCTTTTTAAAATTATAGTACTTGCATTTTCTTAACAGCAGAATAATTTCCTGAACAGAGCGTAATGAGATAGATGCCCGGTTTAAGCCTAGGAAGTTGCAACTCAAGCGTTAAACTATGCGCTGTAATAGCTTGCTCAAGAATTACATTTCCAAATAAATCAGTCAATTTAATACTTTTTGAATTCCTTGGTATATTATTGACCCACAACTTATTGCCAAAAACCGGGTTGGGATAAAAATAAAAATTTGCTGAGTTTTGTGAATGCATACCAACAGCACTACCCAAGCTAAACTGCTTCACAAAATTCCAAATCTCTTCGGAAGCACTAATATCCTGATTCACATTTCCAATTCCACTGCCATTAGCACCAGGCCAGGTATGTCCGCCATTATTAATTTTCAACAAGTCAATCTGCTTATCACTATTACAATTCATCCATTCATAAAGAGTTACAGTAGATCCTTCCTGCACCAAATCGGGCAAATCAGTTATTTCAGGAGGACTAGCGCAACCATTATGAGTGATCCAGAAATTAAGTAAAGCTTCCACTCCTTCTATACCACTGAATCCGGCATAGGGCACAATAAAATCAGCTGTACCATGAATATGAAGCACAGGTACCGGCAATTCAGGAGACCAGCTCTGAAAAGCGTTAGAACTAATTGTACCGGCAACAGAAGCTATTGCTGCAATCTTGTTGCTTAACTGATAGGCAAGCCTGTAACTCATAAATCCACCATTGGAAAATCCAGTAGCATAAATACGATTTAAATCTATTGCATAATTTTCTGATAAACTATCTATCAGTGCAGCAATAAATCCTAAATCGTCAGCTGTAGAACCACCATTAAAGTCAACATTCCAGCTGTTTCCTATCCCCTGAGGATAAACTACAGCGAATCCCTCATTTTCTGCCAGTTGATTAAACTGACTATATTCCATGATTTCCCCAGCTGTTTGTGTAAACCCGTGCATCACTATCAAAAGCGGCAAATCAAGAGTACTGTTCTCAGCAGAATAATAAATATACTCCCGTTGCTGTCCATCATAAATAATGCTTTCATATTGTTGAGCTAAAGAGTGACATGCGCAGTTTGCTAAAATTATTATCCAAAATAAGCTAATAAATCTTTTCATAACAGTTTACAATAATGAATGCCAGCTATCTCATGTATTTTATGCATCTTCGCAAAGAAATATCAGGATATGCAATACCTCAAAGTTAAGCATGTTTTTATTATTTGGCTGCTGCTATCACATTTTGCAGGCACACCGCTGATTGCACAGGAATGGACTGTTGACCTGAAACCTGCTGTAAGCATTGCTGCAGGGGAGTTTGCTGCAAATAAACTGTATACCGGTAGTTTTGCAGAAACAGGATTTGTCGGAAGTGTTTTGCTTAGTAAAAACCTGTACGAAAAATGGTCTTTTTCGATAGAAGCTGGTCAGGCGCTTCATGCTGTTAATATAGCCGCTTTAGGACTTGTTACTGTCCAGAGCGATCCTTTTATGGAAGATGTATACATCAGAAGTGAAGCCATTAATAATATGTTTTTACTTGCAGGACCTTCCTATACTTTCAAATTATCAAATAAGTTCAATGCTGAAACAGCCCTGCGTGCCGGAATAATGAGATCAAAAACACCCTATCAGCTATACAAACCAGCGTATTTTTTAACAGGTCCCGAATATTTCGAGATAACTTCTGCAAAAGATTTTGTTTTTGCTTTTGCAGCAGAAGGAGCTCTTTTTTATACACTGGATAATTGTTACCAGGCTGGGATTAATATTCAATGGCTAAGCGCTAATCCGGCTTTTGACTTTCAAACTTTCAATGGTATCAGAACAGATATCAGGCCTGTTCGGTTGCTTAACATTGGTTTTGTATGGAGATTCCATTTGTAACCGACAATAAACACGGGCTTTTTAAGTTATTAAAACGGCTTACTGCCATTCCAATTAAAAAACTAGGTATGCATACTTTCAGTAAAACAATTTTGGGAATAATTACACTGTGGGTGCCCATCCTCTTATCAGCACAAACTACTGGCATTGGGCAATGGCGAACGCACTTACCTTACCAGCGGGTGATTGACGTTGAAAACTGGGGTTCAAAAACATATGCTGCAACACCCTATGAATTATTTATTTACGATAATGAGGATAACAGCATAAGCTTGTTAAACAAAGTTAACGGCCTTAGTGATATCGGGATCAGCGCTATAGCTTTTAGTGAGGCTCATCAGGTATTACTAATTGCTTATACCAACACCAATGTTGATTTAATAACCGAAGAAGGAATTGTTAACCTGAGTGATATCAAAGACAAAGAACTGATCGGTAATAAAACTATTAACGAAGTAATGTTTAGAGATGACTTTGCCTATTTATCCTGTGGTTTTGGAATAGTAGTCCTTGACATCGGTCGTCAGGAAGTTCATGACACCTATCTGATTGGCCCCGAAGGTAGTTACATCAATGTGTTTGATTTAGATGTGTTCGATAATAAACTTTATGCAGCCACTGAATCGGGAGTATATTTTGCCAGCCTTGGCAGCCCTAATCTGGCTGATTTTAATGCCTGGAATAAAGACGAATCCCTTATTCATCCAGATCTTTCCTACAATTTTATAGAGTCTTTTAACAACAGACTGTTCCTCAATTATTCCAGAAACACTTTTAATTCTGATACCCTATTCATTTTAAATAATGGACAATGGGACTATTTCGATCGCGAAAACACTTCACGAAGAGCAATGCTCCGAGCCTATGATGATCAGCTTTTGATTTGTAATAATTACAACATCAGTATTTTCAACAACGCCTTGCAACTCGAAAGAAATATTTATAATCCTGGTGAAGCAGGAATCGAACCACAAGCCGTTTCCCGCGATAATCAGAACACCTATTGGATAGGCGACAGATCGCGTGGATTGATAAAGTCTACCAATGGTTTTGACGGCGAAAATATACGTCCAAACGGTCCTGGTACAATCAATGTATACGAGCTTAAAGCAAGTGGTAATCAGGTTTGGGTAGCCAGTGGCGGTCGTGCCAACAACTGGGCAAAGCTATACATGATAGATGGTGTTTTTACTTTCGATGGCAGCACCTGGACCACACATAATCGTGCTAACACACCTGCTTTTGACAGTATTTCTGATTTTGTAAGCGTAGCAATCGATCCGCAAAACACTGCTAAAGCATACATCGGGAGCTGGCAAGAGGGTGTAATGGCTTTTGAAGACAACACCCTCACAGAAGTTTACTCCGAACACAACAGCAGTTTACAGGGCTGGGTAGCAGATCCTAATCTCGTAAACATCAGCGGGCTCGATTTTGATAGCTACAACAACTTGTGGGCAGCCAATACCGGTGCCCCTCACCTGCTTTCGATGCGCACACCCGCTGGTGAATGGAAATCATTCAATCTGGGAGCATCAGCAAGTGGTATTGATATTGCAAATATGATCGTAGACCGAAATAATTATAAATGGATTATCCGCCGGTCAGAAGGCATGGTAATGGTTTTTAATGATAATAATACTTTCGATATTTCTGCAGACGATCAACTGGAAATCCTGACTGGTACATCAGGAAATGGGGCTATACCGGGCAATCAATTACTTTCGATGGCTGTAGACCTGGAAGGAGCAGTGTGGGTGGGAACCGATGCCGGTCCGGCAGTTTTTTACAGCACAGAACGCATTTTTATGCAGGGTCAGAATTTTGATGCTACACGGATTTTAGTACCCCGAAATGATGGCACCGGACAAGCAGATTATTTACTTGGTAGCGAAAAGATTCTTTCAATAGCTATTGACGGGGGCAATAACAAATGGTTTGGAACCGAAAACGGCGTTTTCCAGATGTCGCCTGATGGTTTGGAGGAACTTAATTATTTCAATACAGATAACAGCCCTTTACTTTCAAATACTGTCAACAGTATTGCCATTACTGATGATGGCGAAGTGTTTTTTGGCACAAATAACGGTATCATTTCATATAAAGGTGTTGCTACTCCGGGTGGTCCAACCAATTCAGAAGTAGTAGCCTATCCTAATCCGGTACGTCCTGAGTACAATGGTCCGGTTGCTATAAAAGGTCTGGTTCGTAATGCCATTGTTAAAATCACTACTGTTAACGGCAGTTTGGTTTACCAAACCCGTGCCGAGGGCGGACAAGCGGTTTGGGATGGCAGAACGCTCAACGGGAAAGAAGTGGAACCAGGGATTTATTTGGTTTTTGTGAGCGACGACCTGGGCTTGGAAACGCTGGTAACAAAAATCATGATGATGCGATAAATGAGCTCCGAAAAATCACGCGGTATCGTTTTTCAACAGATCAGGTACAGCGATAGCAGCCTGATTGTTAAGGTGTTTACAGAACATTTTGGTTTACAATCATTTCTCATTAAAGGTGCTTTTCAAAAAAGATCCCTTTTTCGGCCTGCACTTTTTCAGCCGATGAGCGTGATTCACTTTGTAAGCAAACAAAAGCAAAAACAAGATTTACATTTCATGCAGGAAGTAGGAGTAGAAATCCCTCTGCACCAGCTACATAAAGACATGGGTAAAAATGCTGTTGTGATGTTTATGAGTGAATTACTAAGCCAAAGCATTCACAGCCAGGAACCAGAGCAGGAATTGTTTGACTTCATTCTCAAAGCCATTCAATGGCTTGACCTTACGGAACAGACTTATGCTTATTTTCCACACTATTTAATGCTTGAGCTATGTCGATTTCTGGGTTTTTATCCAAAAGTCACCCAATACAAACCACATTCCTTTTTTGATATGATGGAAGGTCAGTTTAAACCGCACCAACCTCAGCATCCCTACTTTTTTAATCAAACTCAAAGCGAATACATCCATCAACTGGCCTTAACAAGTCCCGAAAAATTTTCTGCCCTTCGCTGGATTCCTGAGCAACGGCGACAGTTACTATCACAATTAATCAATTATTATAAGCTTCATGTGCCCGGATTCAATGGACTAAAGTCGCATGAAATCCTGAGAGTTATACTTGCTTAAGATAGGGTTTTAATTAACGAAGTGTAAAGTTTACCTGACCTATTAAACTTTCGCCTTCATAGATATCAACTGCATAAACACCTTCCTGAAGTTCTTGGGTATCACGCTTGTCCCAATACACACACACTTCCTGATTCTGGTTTTGATAGTCTACAGTTTCCATGATCGAGTATTGCAATCTTTCGCCCTGAACTACAAATGAATATTCATCTCCACGACCCTTGGCCAGGATTTTGCGATCCGGAGCAGCAATTCTGATATAAATATTTTTTGTTCCAGCCTCAACTACCTTGTTTTCTGCCAGTGTAAAACAGATTTTAACTCGTTCCACTCTTCTTACCTTGTCTGTTTCCAGCTCTCTGCTGCTGCCACGCATGCGTACTCCTGTTGCAGAAACATTAAATGTGCGAAGCTCAGCAGCCATTTCAACAACATCAGTTAGTTCTTCTTTAACCTTATTTAATTGTATGTTTCGTTTGCGCTCAAGGTTAAACTCTTCTCGAATACGTTCATTCTCTTCCGTAAGCTCACGATTAACAGTATATAATGAATCCATCTGACGCACATAACCTTGTGAAATAACTTGTAGGCGATCAAGCTTCTTTTTTATCTTGTAATACTCCCATTGCGTATTGAGTAATTTCTTTATCTCAACAGCATTTGCCTGTATCACACTATCTTTGGCGATTAGCGAGTCAGCCAAAGCACCATAAGCCGCTTTAGTTTGATTATGTGCCACAATTAAACTGTCAACCTCCCTTTCAAGAGCCATTCGCTGCTGCTCTTTTTCTTCTTGCAATACGCGCAGATTCGACTTGGTTGAAATAAGCCAAATTGATAAACCTATGATTATCAAGGCAAATATTGCCAGTATAATGTATAACCATCTGGTCGCATTAGGTGACGGAATAGGTTGATTTTGTGCAGGCGTTTCCATAATATAAATTTTCCTTTTCGCTGTGCAAAAGTAGTGCAAATCAGCGATATTTGCAAGTTGTATGACCCACTCATTAATCGGGAAGGCTAATTATGACAAATGACACGAAAAGACTTTTTATCGCACTGCCTTTACCAACTACACCTCAATTACAAATGCTTATTGATCAGCTAAGTAAGCAACTGGCACATGAAAAGATCAACTGGGTAAAACCCAAAAACCTGCATCTTACACTAAAGTTTCTGGGAACTGTTCCTGCTTCAAAAATTCCTGATATCACATCAGCAACAAGCGCTTGTGTTAATCGTTATCGAAGCTTTATCCTTGATTTTAATAAAACCGGCATCTTTGGAAGCAGATACAACCCAAAAGTTATTTGGCTGGGGACAAAAACACCACCGGATATTCTTTCTTCATTGGCTGATGATTTGCTGAATCAAATGGACAACATCGGATTCAGGCGCGACAGACAAAATTTTGTTCCTCATCTTACCCTGGGCAGAATCAGGCATTTAAGCAGTAAGCCACACTTCCAAAAACTGATAAACAATATCCCACAACTGTCCTATTTACATACCAAAATAAATGAAGTAATTCTTTATGAAAGTATTTTGCATAATAGTGGTCCGGAGTATCATGTTGTAGAGCGATTTAATTTGAAGGAGGATAATCAAATCTAAATCATAAATATGCATGAAGTTGTATAGGGCTTGATAACAAGGTAAAAAGCTTGTTTGTATAATCCAATACGCTACCTTTGCTTTTAAGAATGGCAACAAATCCTATTAAAAGCCTTGCGGGGCAAACAGCAGTATATGGCATGGGAACAATCATCCCCCGCCTGCTCAATTATATGCTGGTGCCTTTTTATACCCGTGTATTGTCTGAAGCGCATTACGGACAAATGACCGAGCTTTATGCCTATGTTGCTTTTTTAATGGTATTACTTACTTATGGGATGGAGACCTCCTTTTTCAGGTTTTCACAAAAAACTGATACTAAAAAAGTTTTTAATGCCGCCATGTCTGCTATTTTAAGCACCTCTGCTGTGTTTATTGTCCTTTTGGCCTTGTTTTATGAACCTATTGCAAATCTGATGCAATATGAAGGAAATACAGAATATATTGTTTTGGTTGGATTAATTGTTGCCCTGGATGCAGTTACAGCTATACCTTTTGCACTGCTCAGAAAACTAAACAAGGCGCGCCGGTTTGCCATCATACGAATTGTAAATGTAAGCTTGAATATTGCCTTAAATCTTTTGTTTATTAAAGTTATTCCTGAGTGGTCGTTAAGCATTGCATCAGAGGTTTTTGGCTCTGGCAGCAGTTTATTGTTGTGGGTTTTTGTAGCAAACCTCCTCGCTAGCTTACTTAGCCTGATATTGCTTTGGCCACAATTAAAACAGTTTACTTTTCAGTGGGACAATAGCCTTCTCAGGCCAATGTTGCAATATGCCCTTCCGGTTTTGGTAGTGGGTTTGGCAGGGATGGTAAATGAAGTGATTGATAAAATATTATTAAAATATCTATTGCCTGATCGATCAACAGCCATGGCTCAATTGGGTATTTATGGCGCCAACTATAAGCTGGGCGTTTTAATGACACTCTTTATTCAAATGTTCCGTTTTGCTGCTGAGCCTTTCTTTTTTGCAGAAGCAGAAAAAAAAGACAGTCCGGAATTGTTTGCCCGTGTGCTCAACTATTTTGTCATTAGCGGGCTTCTCATATTTTTATTGATTACGCTGTTTATTGATGTATTTCAGTATTTCATTGGTCCCGAATTCAGAGCAGGTCTCAATATTGTCCCGATTGTATTACTTGCCAATCTGTTTTATGGCGTTTTCTTTAACCTTTCAGTCTGGTACAAACTCACCGATCGTACACGCAATGGTGCAGTAATTGCAATTATTGGCGCAAGCATCACCCTGCTTGCAAACATACTCCTGATACCGGTTTGGGGATATACCGGTGCCGCTTGGGCACATTTGGCTTGTTACACTACAATGATGACTATTTCATATTTTTGGGGAAAGAAGGTTTATCCCATCCCTTACAAAATAAAGCGATTCCTAATTTATCTGTTCCTGGCTCTGGGACTATATTTTATCTCTCTGGCAGTTTATCCAGGTGAATTGTTTATCCGTTTGTTGTTCAATTCACTGTTGTTCGCAATATTTATAGCTATTGCAGTCATCTTCGAACGTAAAGACATTCGAACTGCTTAGAGAATTTCCTGATTTTTACTTTTTTAACGGAAGCCATCGCACGAATAATCCTTATTTTTGCCGTTGCTCAACAAAAGCAATAGAAATTTTTATGCAAATACCCATTGTAAATCAATCCAAACATCCCTTGCCTGCTTATGAAACAGAGGCATCAGCCGGCATGGACTTACGCGCAAACCTTGAAGCGCCTGTTATGCTCAAACCTTTACAAAGAGCCCTCATTCCCACTGGTTTATTTATTGAATTACCTGTTGGTTTTGAAGCCCAAATCAGACCCCGTAGCGGATTAGCTATCAAACACGGCCTGTCTTTACTAAACACACCCGGAACTATTGACGCAGACTATCGTGGTGAGATCAAGGTTATTTTAGTAAACCTTTCCGATCAGGAATTTACTGTAAATGATGGCGAACGCATTGCTCAGATGGTGATTTCACGTCACGAAACAGCTCAATGGAAACTAGTAGAAAAACTCAATGAAACCAGTCGTGGATCCGGTGGATTCGGACACACTGGTAAATAAAAAACAACCAAAAAAACATAAGAAATGAATATCATAATCCCTATGGCTGGCATGGGAAAGCGTATGCGGCCACACACACTAACTACTCCAAAACCTTTAATTCCAGTTGCAGGCAAACCTATCGTTCAAAGATTGGTAGAAGATATTGCAAAGGTAGTAGATGAAAAAATAGACCAGATAGCCTTTGTCATTGGTGATTTTGGGAAAGAAACAGAAACAAATCTTTTAAACATCGCCAAATCAGTAGGTGCAAAAGGCAGCATTCACTATCAGCTGGAAGCACTGGGTACTGCGCATGCCATTTTATGCGCCAGCAAAGCACTGGATGGTAAAGTAGTAGTAGCCTACGCTGACACCCTTTTTAAAGCTGATTTTAAGCTGGATAGCAACAAAGATGGCATAATATGGGTAAATCGTGTCGAAAACCCCGAACAGTTTGGTGTTGTAAAGCTCAATCCCGATAACAGCATTGAAGGATTTTATGAAAAACCAGCAACCTATATATCCGATCTTGCCATTATAGGCATTTATTATTTTAAAGATGGCGCCTATTTACGAGAGCAGTTACAATACCTGCTGGATCAGAAAATTACTACAGGAGGAGAATACGGCATAACTGATGGCCTTCAAAATATGATGAAAGCCGGAATGGCTTTCCATACCGAAACTGTAACAGAATGGCTGGATTGTGGCAATAAGGAAGCAACTGTTGAAACCAACCAGCGAATGCTTGAATTGGTGGCTGATCATGAACAACTTATACACGAAAAAACCGACCTTGAGGAGGCAATAATTATAGAGCCCTGTTTTATTGGAGAAGGTGTATCGGTGCAAAATGCTGTTGTGGGGCCTTATGTTTCAATTGGAGCCAATACAGTTATCAAAAATGCAGTAATCCGCAACAGTATCATTCAACAAAAAGCTTATATCGAAAATCAAATCATCGAAAACAGTATGATTGGTAGCTACGCCAGCCTCAAAGCTGCACCACGCAAGCTAAGTATTGGTGATTATAATCAGCTGGAAGACTAAATAACAAGCCTATGTTCATTCAAAACCAGTTTAAACTTGTCATTTTTCTATTAGTTTGCTTAGCTGGATTACCTGTTATTGCGCAGGAACTGCCATCTGAAACGCTTTCACAATCCAAAACGGATCGTAAAAGTGCCATGCTTTTTGCAGATGGATTAAAAGCCCGCATTGCAGGTGATTACCAAAAAGCCCTTGATAGTTTTGAGCAGGCACTGCAGGCTGATTCAACTGATCATGCAAGCATGTATGAACTTAGTGAATTATATGCCCGCGAAAACAGACTCGACAGAGCCCGCGAATTAATGGAAAAAGCTGTTCAACTTGATGCAAAAAACAAATGGTACAAAATAAGACTTGCACAGGTGTATAAGGTTCTGGGAGATTATGGCGCCTATGCTGATATCTTTCGCGAACTTCTTCGGGAAGAGCCCAACAATACCGATTATTTTGGAGAACTTTCCTCTGCCCTGCTTTTGCTTGAACGCTACGACGAAGCCCTCACTGTTTTTAATCAGATTGAACGGCAAATTGGTATCAATGAAATGCTTAGTTTGCAAAAACAGCAAGTGTATCTATTGCAAAACAAACCAAAAAAAGCCATCGAAGAAATTGAAAAGCTTGCCAACGCTTACCCCTTCGAAGTTCGCTATCAAGCCATGTTAGCAGAGCTGTATTTAAAAAACAACGATCGTAAAAAAGCACTTGAAACCTACGAAAAAATCAAGCAGCTCGATCCCGATGATCCTTATGTGCACGTATCGCTGTTTGAGTTTTACCTGGAAGATGAGAAGTATGATGAAGCATTTACAGAACTATTGTTAGCGCTGGGTAATCCTGCACTCGACATTAAGACAAAAATGCAGATTGTTCCCTTTTGGGGCAGACTCGATCTACCTGAAGAAACCCTGTTGAACCAGGCCAATCAAATTGGCGAAACACTTGTGCAAACCCATCCCGAAGAGTCCTATGGATATCTTTTGCTGGCTGAAGTGTTTCAAGACAGGAAAGAATATCAGGAAGCAGCTAAAAACTATAGGATAAGTCTATCAATCGATTCAAGTTTTTACAGACCATGGGAGGGCTTATTGTTTGCTGAACTCAACACCCAAAACTATAATCAACTCACGCTAACAGCAGAAAGGGCGCTTCAAATATTTCCTGAGCAACCGCTGCCTTATCTTTTTGCTGCTTTCGGCTATTTCGATCAAAAAGAATACGAAACAGCACGCCAAAAACTTGAAACAGGCCGCAAGTTGGTTTTTGGAAACGATGCCCTGCTGGCCGAATTTTACAACTATCTCGCTGAGGCTAACCATGAGCTAGGCAATGAACAGGAGTCCTTTAACTATTATGAAAAAACCCTTGCAATAAATCCAGAAAATTCAGTGGCTTTAAACAATTATGCCTACCACCTGGCTATAAGCGGCCAACAACTGGACAAGGCCTTGAAAATGGCAGCAAAAGCTGTAAATCTTGATCCGGAAAATAGCTCTAATCTGGATACGTATGCATGGGTTTATTATAAGTTAGGAGAATACGAAGATGCGCATTACTGGATAAAAAAAGCCCTAAAATTTGATGATGAACCTTCCGGTGAAGTACTGGAACACTATGGAGACATATTGTTTAAGCTAAACGAAAAAGAGAAAGCTGTAAAACAGTGGAAAAATGCTCGGGAAGCTGGTGGCGCCAGTGAGCATATCGACTTGAAAATTGAGAAGAAAAAACTTTATGAAAAGGAATAGGTTTAAGCTGGTTTTTGGATTGCTTTTTATATTGATTTTAGCTGGTTTACAAAGCTGTAAAACAAAAAGGGCAATCATTAAAAAACCTTTAAAAGAACAGGGTGAAACTTTCTTATTGGAAAAAATGGCAGCAAGTGAACTGGATTTCGAAAGCTTTAGTGCCCGCTGTGCTGTTACTGTGATCACCGACAAAAAAAGTAAAACAGATTTTCGCGGACAGCTCCGCATTCAAAAGGACAGTATTATTTGGATGTCGCTTTCCCCTGCATTGGGTATCGAAGTAGCACGTTTAATGATTACCCAGGACTCCATCTGGTTTATCAATCGTATCGATAAAACTTATTTTAGAGGAGATTACGATTTTATCAATAGCTTTTTTCAAACAACTGTTGATTTTGACATACTTCAAGCTTTGCTTTTGGGAAATGATATGGTGGACTATGAAGATGAAAATTTCAGAGCAAGTATTGATGCTATGGATTACAGACTTTCTGCAAACCGACGGGCACAAAAGAAAAAACTACTACGCGACGAAGAATCACCAAATATTCTGGTGCAAAATATCTGGTTAAATCCTGATCACTTTAAAATCGTTAAAGTGAATCTGAAAGAATTTGGTGAAGAAAACAAACAACTTGAAGTAAGATACAGCAGGTTTGGAGCCGTTCATGATCAGCTTATGGCCGGTATGTTAGAAATGCTGCTTCAGGCAGAAAAAAAACTACAAATTACAATGCAATACAATGGCATCGCGATTGATGAATCATTGAAATTTCCATTCAACATACCTTCTAAGTACGGTAAAATGCGCTAATTTTATCCCCTATGAAATTCTTTCTTCGAATTTGGGTGTTGCTGTGTTCTGTTTTTCTAATCAGTACTTTAAGTATTTCAGCGTATGCACAACAGGATGTTAAGGCATTGGAAGCAGACAAAAAACGCATTGAAGAAGAAATCGCCTACACAAATAAACTCCTGGAAGAAACCACCCAAAACAGAGAACTTAGCTATGAACAATTACTCGTTTTGCGGTCAAGAATAAGCAAGCGTGCCAACTTATTGGCTACTATACAGAAACAGTTATTGCAGGTAGAATCGCAAATCAATCGCAGCTCTCGAGAGGTTGAGCAACTCGAAAAAGAACGTCAGGCACTTCGAAAGGAATATGCCCGAATGATAGAAATAGCTTATCAAAACCGCGGTAGCTATAATAAATTAATTTTCTTGTTTTCAGCAGAAGACTTCAACCAGGCATTTCAACGCTTAAAGTATTTACAGCAATATGCTGCATTCAGGCGAAATCAAATTAAAAAGATAGAAGAAACCAACAAAAAAATTAAAGAAGAGCTTGATCAGCTTGATCAGGAGCAAAAAAAACAAAAAGCACTGTTAGAGGAGGAAAGACGTGCACAAATTGTGTTGCAAACCGAACAGCAAAGCATAGATCAAAGTGTTAAAAAACTTGCGCAAAAAGAAAAACAACTCCGCAAAACCATTCAACAAAAAGAACGCGAAGCCCAACAGTTGCAGCGAACCATCGAACGCATCATTGCAGAAGAAGTGCGTCGTGCAAGCGAATCGAATACAGAAAAGGTTCCTCGCGAAGACCGGCTTATGGAGCTTACCCCTGAAGAGCTCAACTTGTCAAATGCTTTTGCAGGTAACAGAGGAAAACTACCCTGGCCTACTGAGCGAGGCATTATCGCTTCGCGATATGGAACCCATGCACATCCTGTGCTAAAAAAAGTATCTATCAAGAACAATGGAATTGATATTGCTACACAAAAAGGTGCACAGGCCCGCGCCGTTTTTGATGGCATAGTAGTAAGTACCAACACCATTACTGCCAGTAATATTGCTGTAATTATCAGGCATGGTGAATATTTTACTGTTTATACTAATTTGGATGAAGTCTTTGTAAAACGCGGCGATAAAGTAAAAACGAAAGACCTGATCGGGCGCATTCACACCGACAAAAGTTCTGGAAAAACCATGATACATTTTGAACTTTGGAAAGGACGTCAAATAGTTGACCCTGCACTTTGGCTGGCGAGATAAGGTTAAGGAGATACCATTATTTTAGTAAATTGCAATGTGCATTTTAGTAAATTTGCTTGCTAAAATATTAATACCATTATCAAAACTAATATTTATTATCATTAAGATTTTATTGTTTAATTACAATATGCTTTGATATCTAATATTGCCCGAGAAATATTTAAAAAATTTAGTGGCTTCTTTTTCATTTGTAATTGTTAGAATCTAAAAAGTAAAATAAGGGAAGCAACAAAAGGATGCTGAATAATATTATCGAACATAAAAAAAAGGAATGGCTTCAATCTAACGATTGCCCTGTAAAAGACCTTGTTCTTTACATGAAAGAAAAGGGCAACTTGAGAGATACCCAAATTGAAGCCATTGAAACCTATTTGTTCTTAAAAATCGAAGGACAAAACAAACCACTTTGGAAACTATTCTCAGAAGGATTCTTCACAAACGGAACGGATTTATCAAAACTCAACATCAACCAAACAGCTAGAGACTTCTTGTCAAATAACAAAGCAGCTCATGCGCTTTATGACTTTTCAAGGCAAAAGAATGGAGTTTCAACCCTACTGCCAGAACTTGAAAAACTAATCGTTGACAAGCCGACCGAATTAGATTATGAGCAAATTATCAAAAACATTTTCTACAATGTAGATTATGCGGATTATCTAATGAGTTTACCAATGGGTGCAGGAAAGACTTATTTGATGGCTGCCTTCATTTACATTGACTTGTATTTTGCTCATAACGAACCTGAGAACAAAACATTTGCTCATAATTTCTTAGTACTTGTTCCATCAGGATTAAAATCTTCAATTGTACCAAGTTTAAGAACGATTGAGAATTTTGACCCGACATGGGTAATTCCTGACCCAGCCGCAAGCGAACTGAAACGCATGTTGAAGTTTGAAATTTTGGATGAATCACGTTCTACCAAAAAAAGTAATCGTGTTGTAAATCCCAATGCAGGAAAGGTTAACGCTTGTTTACCAAATCCCTTTGGGCGTGTATTTGTGGTGAATGCGGAGAAAGTAATTCTTGACCGTTTGGAAGTAACCAACCAGTTAGAGGTATTTGAAAGAACGGAAGACGAAGAAGATAAACGAGCAAATGAACTAAGAAATCTAATCGGAAAAATCCCAAACCTTTCCATTCTTATTGATGAAGTACACCATGCCGCAACTGACGACATTAAACTTCGACAAGTAGTAAACAAATGGCAAGCAAAAGGGAATATTACCACTGTTTTAGGATTTTCAGGAACGCCATATTTAGCAAAAGCAGATAAAATTCAAGTTAACGAAGAGACTTTTTTCAAGTTCTCTCAAATCACCAATACGGTTTATTATTATCCGCTTGTAACAGCTATCAAGAGTTTTCTAAAAACACCAAAGGTTAAAATCGGGCAAAACCTTGACCGCTTTCAAATTATCCGTAAAGGTGTTGAAGATTTCCAAGCTACTTATGGCAATAAAAAATACAAGAACGGAACTATTGCCAAGATTGCCATTTATTGCACCAACATTGAAGTTTTAGAGGCAGAAGTTTATCCGTTTTTAACAGGGGAATTAAAAATCAATCCTGCTGAAATTCTAAAATTCCATAAAGGGAACAAGGATTACCCACAGCCCGAAGGAAGTGAATTAGAATTTCGCTCGTTGGATTTGCCTATTTCAAAAAAAAGATACATTCTACTTGTACAAGTTGGGAAAGAAGGTTGGGATTGCCCAAGTTTAACAAGCGTGATTCTATCTCAAAAAGGTGATAGTCCGAAAAACATGGTGCTTCAAACCAGTTGCCGTTGTTTACGCCAAGTTGACCCTGAACAGGATGAAACGGCTCTCATTTGGCTTAATGACTACAATGCCAAAACACTGAATGACCAACTCAAAAAGGAACAACAAACGTCCATTGAGGAAATCAACAAAATAAAGAAAGACGGTAAAATTGAATGGGTTGAGCGTTTTTCAAGAATGGAACTCTTGGACTTGCCTTTGGTAGATTTTTACCAACTCAGGGTAAAATACCAATCCATTGAGGAAGAAACAGAAGCCCATACCAAAACCAAACTTCAGGAATTGGTCAAAAACATAGACCAATATAAAGCAGCTGCATTGGTTACAACTGCTGAAATAAGCAATTTAGATGAAGGCGACATAACCATTATGAAACAAACAGGTTTTGATAATGCCAACTTCAATTTATGGGTGCACAAAATCTCAAAAGAAAGTTATGGTCTAATCAAAACAACAGAATTACACGCACACGAAACAGAACTGCAAAGCATTTTCAAAAAGGTAACGTATGAAGAAAATAACATCCTTTTTTGGAATGAATTGTATGACTTATACACCATCAACAGCAAAATAAGATTGGCTTTCAGTATTAAGCGAAACTTAAAAACCGAAAGTGAAGTAATCCCTGAAAATGCTAATTTACTGTTGGTTGACAAGCTCGGTTCAGTAGAGAAGAATGATAAACTCTACCCTGAAAAAGCGGATGTAGATAAAATTTTGGCTGTTGATGATTCAGGTGAAGCTGTTGAAATTGACCAGACTAAACTTAAAGCTGATTACGACAAAGCCAAAGCGATTTTAGACGAACAAGGTATGGGAGATATGTTTCCACCTTTTGAGGACTATATTAAAAAGTACGACCATTCTCTTGCAGTACGTTCCAAAGACAAAACCTTCCATTATTTGCCGTACAACTTTGTGCAAAGTGGATTTGAGAAAGACATTTTGCAAAAAACGTTGCAGCTCGACAGTTTCAAAGAAAATGGCTTGGAGGTTTACTACAATGGAGAAAGAGGTTTGACCGAGTTTGTGATTAACTGCTTTGCCAAAAACGGGAAAAATTGGAAAAACATTGGTCGCTATACTACCGACTTTCTCATTATCAAGCGCAAGAAAAATGCTATACACAAAGCCCTTTTGGTGGAAACCAAAGGCGAAGGTTTTAAAAACGACCCTGCGTTTCTGCAAAAGAAAAACTTTGTTGAAACAGAGTTTTTAAAGCAGAACAATGACAAGTTTGGTTACCAGCGTTTTGACTTCCTGTATTTGGAAGACGGAACCGATATAACCAACAACATTGTAACGATAAACAACAAGATTGACGAATTTTTCAAAGAATAAGATATGCCAATAAAATACATACCGTACGTACCCAACACCGTAGAAGGTCAGGCTGTGCTAGACAACATCAGTCGTACCCAACGTGTATTGCGTTACCGCGATAATGACAAAGTGATTTCTAAAATCATGCGTGGAATGCCGTACTATGAAGTGGAAAAACAAGAACAAGTAGGCGACCCTTCGACAGGCTCAGGGGCTGAAAATTTGGTCATCCGTGGCGAGTGCCTATCTGCTTGTGCATACTTGAAAGAGCAAGGCATTAAAGTGGATTTGGTTTATATAGACCCACCTTTTGCCAGCGGTGCAGATTATGCTAAAAAAGTTTTCATAAGACGTAATCCTAACCTCGCTGAAAAAATCGAGGAACTAAAAAATGAAGTCGAAAATAATATAGAGGAGTTAGAAATTGCTCAAGAAGAACTAGAACAAGATTTTGGTGCTGAAATTCAATTTGAAAATGACAAGCTTCAAGCATTTGAGGAGAAAATGTACGGAGACATTTGGCAAAAGGAAGATTATTTGAATTGGATGCAAGAAAATTTAAATGCAATAAAATCAATTCTAAATGATGAAGCCACAATTTATGTTCATTTAGATTACCATATTGGTCATTATGTAAAAATTTTATTGGATGAAGTTTTTGGTGAGGACAACTTCATAAATGAAATTATATGGAAGCGCAAAGGCGGTAGCTCTAATCCTGAAGGTCAATTTGATGTTGCAACTGACACGATTTTTATTTACAGCAAGTCTGAAAAATATGTTTTCAAAAGGCAATATGTTCTTGATAGTCCTGATGTCCAAAAATACATAGAGGAACGATTTAGAAATGAAACAGAGGATGGTAGGAAATACATGACTTCACCAATCGTAAGTCCAAATTACCGAGAAAACTTAAAATATAACTACAAAGGCTATCAAGCACCACCTAATGGTTGGTCTATTGAGCTTGATGTCATGAAAAAATGGGATAAAGAAGGTAAACTATATTTTCCCGAAAAAGGAAAACGTATTTATCGAAAAATCTTTCTTGACGAATATGAAGGACAACCTGCGCAGAACTTGTGGTCAGATATTTTTGTAATTAACCCAATGGCTATAGAAAGGGTTGGTTATGCTACACAAAAACCAGAAGCTCTTTTAAAGCGAGTAATTGGTACAAGCAGTGATGAAGGCATGGTCGTAGCAGATTTTTTTGGAGGCAGTGGCGTCACGGCAAAAGTCGCAAACGATTTAGGTAGAAAATTTATCCATGTGGATATTGGTCTCAACAGCATTCAAACCACCAGAGACCGTTTAGTGGAAGCAGGTGCCAGTTTTCAGATTTTAGAAATTAAAGATGGTGTAAGCTTGTTTCGCAATCCACAGCAAACCATGGACAAGTTGGCCAAACTCATTCCAGGCTTGCAACAAAAAGTGCCGGGCGTTGGCAAATTTTGGTTTGGTGCTTTGCAAGACAGTAAGTTAGGTACAGTTCCCGTTTACGTTCCAAACTTAATAGACGGCTCTGAAAAGATCTTGGATATTCCTGCCGTAAACAGAATCATCAATGAAGAACTGCAAAAATTAGAAATCAATGCTCAAAAAGCCATTGTCTATTATGTAGATGTAGATGACCGAAAGGAGTTGGAAAAATTCATCAATGACAACAACGCAACGCAAACAACTATTGAGCTAAAGGATTTAAAAGAAATCCTGCACGCCATTGTAGTTGAAGATGAAGTAGAAATCAAAACCACCAAAACAGAAGAAGGCTTTGAAGTAGAAATAATCAAGTTCGTGAGCGACCGTCTCAATCAGAAAATCAATGATTTTAACGAAAAAGGAAACCTGCAAGCCATTAACAAAGGCAAGAAGTTCTCGCCTATCACCATCAGCGAAGAGGGCATGGAATTGATAGAATATCTTTCTGTAGATTGTGAAAATGCAGAAGGGGTTTGGACAAGCAATGCTGAAATCAAAATTGACAAACTAGGTTACATTTCAGTAAATGGACAGAATACGAAAAACTTTTGGGACGGCAAGATTTCAGCAGAGAAAAAGCCGCTTAGACTAAAAATCAGAAACATTAGCGGAGACGAAACGATAAAAGTAATTGAATAAAAAAATGCGTTTTATTAACTAATAAGAGGATCAATAATTGCAAATACAGGAATTGAAAATTAAGAATCCAAGAGTTTCAAATAGCTTTAAAAGCGAAACGCTCCTTTCGGAGCGTCGAACCAGAGATGCTATCTCCAGCGTTGTTCTGTTGCAAAAGTAAATAACTTTTAATAATTATGAAAATAAAAGAGCAAAAAAAAGAAAGAATTCTGGTCTATGTTGATGGATTCAATCTTTATTTTGGTATGCTTGAAGCAGGCTATAATTATTGCAAGTGGTTGAATATTAAGCTGCTTGCTAAAAATATTTTGAAACCCCATCAAGAAATCGTGGGTATAAAATATTTTACGAGTCGGGTTAGCAATAATCCGGAAAAACAAAAACGTCAAACCATTTATCTGGAGGCTTTACAAACAGAAGGTGTTGAGATTTACTATGGGCAATACCAATCTGATACGATTGAATGTAATCGATGTGGCAATAGATGGACTAAGTACAACGAAAAGATGACAGATGTAAATATTGCAACTCAAATAATTCTTGATGCTTATCAAGATAAATATGACACCGCAATGCTAATTTCAGGCGATAGTGATCTTGTTCCTCCTATTCGGGCAGTTCACAGAACCTATCCAAATAAACGAGTTTTCGTTGCTTTCCCCCCAAAGCGTCATAATAATTCTGTTTCTCTGGAAGCAAAGGGCTCGATTATAATAGGCAGAAAGAAATTAGTTGATAGTCAATTTGCTCAAAATGTTCGTAAGAAAGATGGATATATGTTAACTAAACCTAATGATTGGGAATAAATTCTTAGGATAATTTTTGTTTATTAGTTTTTTTAGTTTATTATCAGCTATTTAGCCATTATTTCTTAGCTTTCAATAAGAAAGCAATTTGTTTTTCCTACAAAGCTTTTAATTTTATACATTATTTACTGAATTCTGTAACACCTTGATGATAAGCCTGCTCTAATTTTGTTATGTTATAAATTATAAAATATAAAAGCATGAAAAAATTAGAATTGAAAAGGCTTATTGGCCTGTTTTCCTTTGCTGTATTGTTAATTGCCCTGAGCAGCTCCTGCGAAAAGTCTGTTGCTAATGGGTCTGCCACAGACGAAAATGCTACCGAAAAGTATGATTATGTATCTTCGATTGATCAGCAGATGGCTACTTCTTTAGATTCAATTAATGTGCCTGGCTTGCCGGATTGTCTTGTAAATTACCTTGACAGCCTTCCTGCTGAAGACATCTCTGAAAGTGAGCTGAATACCCTGAAATTTGTACGTGAAGAAGAATTGTTGGCACATGATGTTTATGTTGCCTTGTACGAACAATATGCTATTCAAGTATTCAATAATATTTCCAAAAGCGAATCTTTTCACACCAACATGATTTTAGCGCTGCTTCAAAAATATGGCATTGAAGATCCTGCCGCTGATCATCAGGCTGGAGTATTTTTAAACACAGATCTACAAGAATATTATGATCAACTAATTGCTCTGGGAAGCACTTCTGTAAATGATGCCGTCATCGTTGGCGCAACGATAGAAGATCTTGATATTGCAGACCTACAAATACATCTCGAAACTGATGTAGATAATCAGGATATCACTTTTGTGCTCGCCCAACTGAGTAAAGGTTCGCGCAATCACTTGCGTGCATTTAATGCACATCTTGTATTTCGCGATATTACCTATAATGCACAATTTATTTCACAGGAATACTACGACGAAATAGTGCAGTCTGACTGGGAAGTTGGAGGGGGAATTTGCGGTGTTTGTCCATGAAACAACATAGGTTTCAGCTTTTCATAAAATAGACTTATTTGGTTTTGGTTAGTAAAGTGCCGGGCAACACCCGGCATTTTGTTTTTAAATACCAACACTACCTGAATCCTTCCGGCTTTTTTAATACAAAAGTTCTGGAAATATTGAAACCAAAAAAGATATCTCCCTTACCCCATTCGCCTGCTGTTTCGGTAATATAGGCTCGTTCGAACATGGCCTGAGCGTTTGAGAAATGCAATTGAAACACATGACCACCTGTTTCAATATCAAAACCAAACGACAGCGCATTGGTGCGATCCAGAGTGGTTTGAGCATCAGGATAGTAGAAATACTCTGCATTGAATGAAACACGCTGGCTTAGTTTAAGCCTACCTCCAATTCCAATGGCAAAAGAAGTGTTTTTATCCGCTTTTGTGGGAACAAGGTTTTTATGTATCACTGTAGGTGTAAGTTGAAGTGTAAAAGCACTGTTAAATTTACGTGCAATAAGAAGTTGGTTTACATAGGAAACCCTTGAGCTAAAGTAGTTTTCCCGCTCCGGAAACTGCCATCTTAAGCTGTTTAATGACAGCGCGCCAACATAGGAAACACTAACTGGCATAGTTTTAGCTCCGGTGCTTTGTCTTAATAGTTTGGCTTTTACAAAGCCGTCATAGGTTTTTTGCCAGCTGCTGCGCCCAATTCCTAAAGCCAACCAATCGTTGATACCGTATTCCAATCCTAAACGAATGGTTGCCTGATCAAGTCCAAAAAGCTCATAAGCACCAAGGTTTAGTGCTCCAAAGTTGTGCTGAATCAAAAAAATGAGGTTGCCTTCGGCAGGGTTTTCAACTGACTGCCCATAAACTACCCTTCCTGCTTTGAAACTTGCATAGGCATACTCTGTAACCGGTTCTTCATCTGCAAACAGATCAAAAAGATCGTCTTGGGCATAAAGCGCCGTACCCAATAAATACAATGCGATAGATATCCAAAGTTTTTTCATGAACTTATATGATTTAGTTGTTTTGTGCACCCTGAGCAGCCCATGCTTCAAACTGATCAATCTCACAGTCAGTTAACTTATTGCCACTTGGCGGCATAGCCGAAAAACCTGCGTCGTGGCGAATAGCTCCCAGTAATCTGCCATTTACTACTGCATCGGCAATATTATCATAACTATCCAGGAGCACGCCTCCCGAAGCCCCTGCTCCTGTATGACAGCTAACACAGTTGTTGTTAATAATCGGCTCAATCACTTGTCCGAAGCTCACATTTTCTGTGTTGCAGGTAGTTCCATTATCGGGATACAAGTCTTCTTCGTTGTCTTTATAGCAGGAAGTAAGGCTTATTAGCACTCCGACAGCAAAAAGCAGGAATAGTTTTTCAAGTTTAATTGTTAGGTGTTCCATCAGCAATCCATTTTTCAAATTGAGAAATTTTACATTCATTTAACTGTGCCCCGTTTTGTGGCATTGGGCTAAAGCCATTTTCGTGTTTTATGCTTCCCATTAGCCTACCAGAAGTAGCGACTGAAGCAATTTGGCTGTGATTAGTAAGCAACAAGCCCCCGGAAGGATTAGATCCTGAATGGCAACCCAGACATGAGTTTTGTATTACAGGGAAGATTTGTCCACTAAAAGTAACATTAATTGTATCACAATCTGTAGCTTCGCAAACATTGTTTTGGGCACCTTGCAAAATCCACTTTTCAATCTTGGCGATTTGGCCAGCGTTTAGCGGTTGTTTCGGTGGCGGAGGCATTCTTTTATCTGGATCTGTTTCTGTAATTACTTCATAAAGATCACTACCTCCAGGATCTCCAGGCCTCACATCGGCAGTTTGCATAACATAGGCATAATCAGTAAGTACAACACCATCTTGCGCAGAGCCCGGATCATGACATCCGGTTACTCCGCAAGAGCTTATCAGGAGGGGTAAAATCTCGTTTTGGAAATAAACCGTATCCGGATCACATTCCTGTCCGCCACCACCGCTTCCCGGATCGGAAAATGTCGTATCATTGATCCATTTGGCAATCGTAGCTATTTCACATTCACTGAGCTTAGGCAAACCTTGAGGCATAGGTGAAAAACCGGCTTCGTGACGAATACTTCCAAGCAAACTACCGTTTTGTGCCACAAAGGCAAGCTGTTCATAGTCACTTAAATCCAGCCCTCCTGAAGGGGAAGCACCGCTATGGCAACTATAGCAATTGTTCTGGAAAATCGGTAAAACAGCAGCAGTAAAACTAACATTGGTTGTATCGCAGGTATCTGCAGGGGGCTCTGGACTGGGTTGGGCAATATCTTCCGGTTCATGTTTACAGGAAATGGATAAAATACCTATAAATAAAAGCATCATCCAAAATTGGATCTTTTGTTGCATAAGATGGTTTTTTAAATTCATTGCAGGCAAAGCTATGAAAGCTGGCAGAGTATGCAATGAACTAATCAACCCAATGAGAATTTGGAAGGTCTGAACTGGAAAGATTCGCTTCCGAATCCTCAAAAATGAATGGGGATCAGGTCCCATGGTATTAGTTTTTGGTAAAGTGAAAACAAGCCAGGTTGCAAATTGTTGATTTTAAAACCAAAAAAATTGATGCTCTGTTGATTATACATCTAAATATCACTATATTTGCGAGGCAGCTGTTAAGAGCTGATAAAACAAAATTAAACCAAAACCAAACAAAATGGCAACTGTATTAGTGCTTGGTGCCGGTATTTCTGGTCACACAGCAGCTGCATTCCTGCGCAAAAAACTTTCCAATAAACACAAGGTTATTGTTGTTTCGCCAGCCAGTTATTACCAATGGATTCCATCAAATATTTGGGTGGGCGTTGGTCGCATGACGGTTGATCAGGTACGCTTCAAATTGGCACCAAGATATAAACGCGTTGGAATAGCGTTTCATCAGGCAAGGGCTGTAAGCATTCACCCTGAAGGTGATGAGCAAAACCCTGTTCCTTATGTAAAAGCTATTTATACTTTACCTGAAAAGCAGGGAGAAGCATTCACACTTGAATATGATTTTCTGGTGAATGCTACCGGTCCTAAGCTTAACTTTGACGCCACTGAAGGCCTGGGTCCTGGAAAAAATACGGTTTCTGTCTGTTCCTATGATCATGCTGCACATGCGTGGGAAAAACTACAAGAAGCGATAAATAAAATGCAGAACGGACAAAAACAACGTTTTGTTATCGGTACAGGTCACCCTATGGCAACCTGTCAGGGAGCTGCTTTCGAATATATATTGAATGTGGCCTATGAAATAAGAAAGCGCAAGTTGACAGATATGGCCGAGCTGATATGGCTGACCAATGAGTACGAACTGGGTGATTTTGGTATGGGAGGAGCACATATCAAAAGAGGAGGATACGTTACTTCAACACGTGTATTTGCCGAAAGCTTTTTACGCGAAAACAATATCCGCTGGATTAAACGTGCTGGTGTTAAAAAAGTAGATCCGGGTTTGATACATTTTGAAACGCTTGATGGCGAAAACCAGACACTCCCATTTGATTTTGCCATGCTTATCCCGGGTTTTGCGGGTGTTGGATTAAAAGCTTTTGATAAGTCTGGTAAGGATATTAGCGAAAAGCTTTTTGCCCCTAATGGCCTGATGAAGGTGGATGCAGATTACAGTGCCAAACCTTATGAGGAGTGGAGTGTAAACGACTGGCCCGAAACCTATCGCAATAAAGACTACCCAAATATTTTTGCACCCGGAATAGCTTTTGCTCCTCCACATGGCATTTCGAAACCCATGTCGAGTAAAAACGGAACCAATATCTTCCCAACACCACCCCGCACAGGCATGCCATCAGGTGTAATGGGAAAGATAACAGCATTGAACATCATCAATCTGATTAAAAAAGGTGAACATGAACTTAAACACCGTGCCAGTATGGGCAGGATGGGCGCTGCCTGCATTGTGTCAGCCGGATATGGCTTAACAAAAGGTGCAGCAGCAACCATGACAGTCTATCCCATAGTTCCGGATTTCGAAAAATACCCTGAATATGGCCGCGATATAAGCTATACAATGGGAGAAGCCGGGCTGGCAGGACACTGGCTTAAATGGTTTATGCATTATATGTTTCTCCATAAAGCTAAAGGCTATCCATTTTGGTGGCTGCTTCCAGAGTAATCCTGACTATTAAAAATTATTATATAATAATACGAAAATGAAAAATAGACCTGTAATTCCATATAGCGAAGAATTCTATCCTCCTGTTCCAACCAAAAGCACTTTATTTTGGAGAAGGTTTGTGCCTTGGCAAATTTACCGGTTTTTTGTTTTAAACATCAAAATACTGCGTATAGTGGTGGGTGGTCACTCCTGATCATTTTATCTTTTGCAACTGAAATTTTGGAGCCTAGAAAATACTTTATAAACAGTATGGAAAAAGAAGAACCATTGAATTTTGCATGACTAGTGCATAAGGACAGACCTAAACTGAAAATAATTCTAAGATAGAATATTCTGTTTCATATTGGGATAATTTTTTTATATTTTATATTTTATAACTATCTGTTATTCTTAACTTTAATTATTTGGCATATTTATTGATTTTTATCTATAACCAATAAAAAATACTATAATGAAAGCAATAAAATTCTTAAGTGTTCTGTTCCTGGGTATTCTTTTGATGGCCTCCTGCAACAGAAACAACGACAACATCATCAACCCTGATGAAAATCCCATCATTGAATCAGTAAATGATTTAGTGGTTCCCCCCGATTTTGATTGGAAAACCCATCAAACTATTGATGTTATGGTAAACCTGCCACAATCTGGTGAGCTAAAACCATTAATTATTACAAATCGGGATGGCTCTAAACGATATTTTCGTGGTTTTCCGGAAGACAATTCCAGAACCCTGAGAACAAAAATCACACTTCCTGCCTACGAATATGAATTAAGGCTTATTTACAGCGGAACAAACGGCCCAAATATGGCCTTTATCAGCAATGGCGAGTTGTATTACGACTTTTCATCCAGTCAAAAATCCGTAACCGTGGTAGGATGTGACCTTAGCAATTTCACAACTTACTCTAAAGGTGGCTGGAGTAGTCCTGCAAATGGCAATAACCCCGGATCTCTTCGCGACGAATACTTTGATCAGGTTTATCCTGATGGCTTTGTAATTGGCGACCCTGATAATTATACTATAACCTTTGAAAGCGCCAGTGATGTAGAAGCTTATTTGCCTGGTGGCGGAGGATCTAAAGTTCTTGACAATGACTATATCAACCCAACCAAAAAACTAGGCAATATGGCTGATCAAATTATTGCAGCCCGTTTAAACCGCGATTACAATGCTGCCGGCTTTTTGGGAGTGAATCCAAATTATGATTTAGGAGAACTGGTTTTTGTTGATGGTCCTTTCGAAAACATGAGCGTAAATGATTTTTTGGCTATGGCAGAAATTGCGCTTGGTGATGGCGGATTAAATGGTTATACAGTGAACGATTATAAAAACACAGCCGAAAATATCATCAATAGTTTTCACGAAGGCAACAACGCCGGAATCCTGACATGTCCTTCCGACCCAGTGCTCGAAGATCCTTTTGTGGAACTTACCGCAACTTGTATCGAAGGTGATGTAGTGTTCACCATTACCAACACAGGCGATGGCCCAATGACTTCTGCATATTCAGGCTTACTCTACAAAAATGACGCTGAAATAGAAAGCTTCACCTATCAACTTGATGTAAATGAATCATACATTGTTACAGCAACTGGACTAAACACAGATAATTTTGAAGTTGTTGTTGAAACACCTCGCGACGAAACACTTGAAGAAACAATTACAGGCTGCGGTGAGGAAGAAGAGGAAGAAGAAACCACTGAACAACTGGGTGGAACGCTTGCTTATGAAGACCTATGGCCCGGAAAAGGAGATTACGATTTTAATGACTTGGTAATAGATTATGACTTTGATATCGTAAAAAACAGTCAGGAAATCGTCCAGTCAATCACTGCTACATTTGTTGTTAAAGCTTTTGGCGCATCCTATCATAATGGCTTTGGATTCACCTTTCCAACAGTCAACCCTTCTGATATCGTTTCTGTTACAGGATATGATGTTATCAATACCTCCGTTTTTGATATAGCCGGAAATGGCCTTGAAAATGGTCAAAGCAAAGCTACTATTATCGTTTTTGACGATGCCAGACGCGTGATGCCGCAAACTACCGGAGGAATTGGAGTAAATACACAACTGGAATACGACTATATCGAACCTGTAACCCTTACGCTGGAAATAGTTTTTGCTTCAAATGCAGTTACTTATAGCGAACTAAATATTGGTACATTTAATCCATTTATTATTGTAAATACAGAAATCAACGGTGTTCCCGGAGAGCGCGGACTTGAAGTCCACCTGCCAAATTATGAACCATCTGACCTCTTTGATGAAAGCCTTTTAGGACAATTTGAGGATGCTTCTGACCCTGCTCAAGGTAAATATTTCGTTACAGAAAACAACCTTCCATGGGCAATCAATATTGCAGAACCATTTGATTGGGTAATTGAATTCCAGGATATTACAGGGGCATACAATGTATTTGCAGAATGGGCTCAAAGTGGTGGCATTAATTATCCGGATTGGTATCAGGATAACACAGGCTATCGTAACAATAATCTTATTTATCCCGTTCAAATAGGCAACTAATTAAACATCAAAACAGCTTTCATAACTATTGGTTTGCAAGGCCACTTCCCGAAATGGAAGTGGCTTTTGCATAGTTGCATGTTTGTAAAGCATATTGTGTTTTTCTTACTCAAGTCATTAAATAATAAAACAATAATTTCAGAGCATAAAAACCTCTGGTTCTAATGATTACACCTCCCAGGTATCTGCCTGACTCCCTAACCTCTAAATAATTTTTATTATATTTGTGGCAATACGTCATTATTTTGTTGCTCAATCGAAATAAATCAACACCAAAAACACTTTAATCTGTTGATGAGCTAAACAAAAAATGAGTTGTCGAATGTTTTGGCTTTCTTATCCAAATATTGTTGCGACCGTATTGTCATCATATGATTAAAAAAAAACCTACTATTCTCTTTAAGTATGGCGGAAACGCCATGACCAACGAAAAACTAAAACTTGAAATTCTTACTGCAATTACAAAACTTAAATCTAATGGGTTTAATATTGTAATTGTGCATGGTGGAGGCCCTTTTATTGAAAAAGCACTCACCAAAGCCAAAATTGTTTCCGAATTTATTGATGGTCACCGTAAGACTACTGCTGAGGCTTTACAACACATTGAAATGGCTCTCAAAGGACAGGTGAACGGAAGTTTGGTAAGTTTGATCAACAAACTCGGACACCGTGCTGTTGGTCTATCAGGCAAAGACGGACGTTTTGTAACTGCCATTAAAAGACAATATCAGCGCAAACAAGCCAATAAAACAGAAACCATCGATCTGGGTCAGGTTGGCGATGTTTTAGAAATTGATACCTCCTTTCCTGAACTTTTGCTTCAAAAGGACTACATCCCCGTAATTACATGTCTTGCCATGGATAAGGAGGGTAATGAATACAACATCAATGCTGATATGTTTGCCGGCGAACTGGCTGGCGCGCTAAAAGTGCAAAACTATATTATTCTTACCGATGTAGATGGGCTATTGCGCGACAAAGATGATCCTTCATCTATTATAAGGGTGCTGCACTTACCCGAAATCAAATCTCTAATCGACCAGAAAATAATTCAGGGTGGGATGCTGCCCAAGATGGAATCCTGTGCAAAAGCACTTTCAAAGGGAGCAGAATCAGCGCTGATTATCAACGGAACAAAACCCGGCTTGATAGAAAAACTTGGTCGTAATTACGCAATTGGAACAACCATAAAACTTTAATATTAAATGCATTTTAAACCATCAAAGCAATATCTGGAAACAGATAGGCATCACTATTTACAAGTGTTTAAAAGATACCCCATAGTACTTGAAAAAGGCACGGGTTCAAAAGTTGTGGATACAACAGGAAAATCCTACATTGATTTGCTGTCCGGAATTGCAGTAAACAGTCTTGGACATGCACACCCAAAACTTATAAATGCTGTCAATGAACAAGCAGCAACGCTGATGCATGTATCCAACTTTTTTCTGACAAAGCCACAATCAGAGGTCACCAAAAAGCTGGCAGATATCTCTGGGCTGGAGCGGGTTTTTCTCACAAACAGTGGTGCTGAGTCCATAGAAGGCGCTATAAAACTTGCCCGAAAATACGCCCACACTAAAAAGCGTGGCGCCAAAATTATTTATATGAGCGGATCATTTCATGGCCGGACATTAGCCACTTTAGCTATGGGAAGCCCAAACTATCAAGAGGGTTACGCGCCTATACCTGAAGGTTTTACCGAATCTCCTTTTAATGATTTTGAAGCGCTAAAAACAACCATAGATGACGATACAATCGCAATCATTGTAGAGCCTATTCAGGGTGAGGGCGGGATTAATATGGCAGAAAAATCCTTCTTAAAAGGTATCCGTCAGCTCTGTGACGAAAACGATATGCTCTTGATTCTCGACGAAATACAAACAGGAGTAGGCCGCACAGGATATTGGTTTGCAAAAGACTATTATGATATACAAGCTGATATTATGACACTGGCAAAAGGCTTGGGAGGTGGATTTCCTGTTGGTGCCATCTTATGCAATAGCAAGGTAAATGATGCGATGCACTATGGCGGACATGGCACTACTTTTGGCGGCAATCCGCTGGCTTCAAAAGTTGCACTTACAGTGCTCGAAACCATTGAATCAGAAAACATAATGCCTGCTGTTACACAAAATGGTAAATGGCTGATGCAACAATTCAAAGCCCTTAATCACCCAAAGATAAAAAGTATCAGAGGCTTGGGATTAATGATTGGTATTGAATTCAATTTTGAGACAAAAGAACTGGTTGCGGAATTACTTGAAAGAGGTGTGATGGCTAACAGCACTGCTGAAAATGTGCTTAGGATTGTTCCGCCACTTATTATTACTAAAGCAGAACTAGAAGAAGCCTTTACTATCATTAAAGACACGCTTAAAAACTATTAAAATGAAAATGAAAAAAACAGGAATTGTTGGTGCCTCAGGCTACACCGGTTCAGAACTCACACGTATTTTATCACAACATCCGCAAGTTGAAATTTCAGCAATTACTTCTGAAAGCCACAGCGGGAAAGCTTTTTCGGAATTGCATCCTTTTTTTCGAGGTATTGTTGATCAGCAATTGATTTCAGCCGATGAAATATTGGGCATGGAGCTTGACCTTGTATTTCTTGCTCTTCCGCATGGCGTTTCGATGGATTTTGTAAAAAAATATAAGAATCAATCCTTTCGGATCATTGACCTCTCTGGCGATTTCAGGCTGAATGATCCGGATACTTATGAACACTGGTATGGCAAAAAACACTGCTTTACAGAAGCCTTTGAAGGAGCCGTTTACGGATTGCCTGAGTTGTTTGCCGACCAAATAAAAAATGCCCGATTGGTAGCCAATCCGGGATGTTATCCCACTTCTGCTATATTGCCTTTGGCACCGCTTGTATCTGCAGGATTAATCGACACAAAAAGAATTATTATCGATTCGAAATCTGCTGTTTCCGGTGCCGGCATAAAACCTAAAGACGCAAATCTCTTCTCGAATGTAAATGATAATTTTAAAGCTTACGGATTAAAAAAACACAGACATACAATAGAAATCAAACAAATGCTGGATCGTTTTTCTGAACAGGATATCACCCTGCAGTTTACTCCGCATTTGCTGCCAGTTGATCGGGGTATATTGTCAACTATTTATGTACAACCCACTTCAAATATAGCACTCGCCCCGCTCAAACAACTTTACCTGAACTTTTACGACAATAAACCATTTGTGCGCCTTTGCGAAAACCCACCGGCAATTAAAGATGTACGTGCAAGTAATTATTGTGATATTTATGTGGATTACGATCCGCTTACGAACAACATTATTCTGATAAGTGTAATCGACAACTTAGTGAAAGGTGCTGCTGGTCAGTCGGTTCAGAACATGAATATTATGTTTGGCTTCGATGAACGTGAGGGATTAAATCATATTCCTGTTCACCCTTAACTAAAATCAATTTTTTAAATCAAATCAATAGAATCAAAATGATTAAAAATATTACAAACGTAAAAGGAATTGAGTGCTGGGGAGCACATACCGGTGTAAAGTCGCTTCGCCGCGATTTAGCCTTAATCTATTCAACTGTACCAGCCAGTGTTGCTGGGGTTTTTACCCGCAATCAAGTAGTGGCTGAGCCCGTAAAAGTCTCAAAACAAAATATCAAAACGTCTAAAGGTATTGCGCAGGCGATTATCATCAATGCCGGTAACGCCAATGCCTGTACAGGTGAGCAAGGTCAGTTAGCTGCCGAAGCAATGGTAGCTACTACAGCTGAAGCACTTAAGGTTAAAAAGGAACATGTTTTGGTGGCTTCCACAGGAATAATTGGGGAGCCCTTCCCAACCGATGATGTGGTGGAAGGCATTAAAGAAGTAGTGCCAAAACTAAGCAACAAATCGAGTGCTGGATCTTTTGCTGCCAATGCTATTCTTACCACTGATACTTTTGCCAAGGAAGGGTTTATTGAGTTTGAACTGGATGATTGTGAAGTAAATATGGGCGGTATTGCGAAAGGCTCAGGAATGATTCACCCTAATATGGGCACAATGCTTGCCTTTATTGCTACAGATGCCTCAATTGAACCAACTTTACTCCAAAAAATGCTGCACGAAGTTGTCGATCGTACTTTCAATATGATCACTGTAGATGGCGACACTTCAACCAACGATACTGTTTTTGTGCTGGCTAACGGTAAAGCAAAAAACACCATGATCAAGGACAAAAAAGATCCGAACTATGCAGTATTCAGGCAAAAACTTGAGGAGTTGATGGAGCATTTGGCTAAGTTGATTGTATCGGATGGCGAAGGTGCCTCCAAATTTATCACCTACAAGGTGATGCATGCCAAAAATGAACTGCATGCCCGCACTATTGCCCGTGCCATTTCCACTTCATCGCTTGTAAAAACAGCGATGTACGGGCGCGATCCCAATTGGGGCCGCATTGTTTCAGCTGCCGGAAATGCTGGAGTACCATTCAATTATACCCAAATAAAGCTTTCAATCGGCACTGAGGAAAAAGTTGTGGCAGTGCTTGATAATGGGCATCCGCTTGAATACGACAAGCGACAAATGAAAAAAATGTTGCGCGAACCTCATCTTGTTATCGAAATGGATTTGAAACAGGGCAAAAAAACTGCTACTGCATGGGGTACCGACCTAACTACAGACTATGTTTTGTTTAATTCTGTGTATACTACTTGATTTTATGCAGACAAGCTGAATGAACTCCTTGCAAACTATCAAAATCCTAAAGGAAATATTTTTACTCTGTTGTTGAAAATCCCAGCAAAAAGCTTGCTGAAATTATTGTCTTTCATTCGGTATGAGAGAAGAAAAAACTTTCTCAATCAATAAACAAGGCTGCTGCAATTCCGTCAGCAAAAAGCTTTCCTTTTGATGTAAGGAAAAGGCGATTGTCGCGTTGAATAATTTTTTCCTCCTGAATAAAGGGTTGTGCTTGTTTTAGGCAATAGCGGCTATACTTTTCACCAAATGCATTCCGGATATGTTCAAGGTCGCAACCCCAGCTGGTGCGTAGCGATGTCATCACATATTCATCATAGCGCTGATCAAGCGTAAGTTCTTCCTTTTCAAAAACGCTTTCTGCCTGACCTGCTTCGTTAATATATTTAGTGAGATGCGACACATTCCATTGCCGCGAAATACCATTGTATGAGTGTGCTGAAGGCCCAAGTCCCAGGTAATTTCCACCAATCCAATACAGGCTGTTGTGTTTGCTGTAATGTCCGGGTTTGGCAAAATTAGATATTTCGTAATGGACAAAACCGGCAGCTTCCATTTGCTTCATCAGGATTTCAAAATGCCTGACTGATTGTTGTTCATCAATTGCTTTAAGTTTACCCTTGTTGATAAAGTGTGCCAATGGTGTTTTGGGTTCAACGGTTAAAGCATATGCCGACAAATGTTTAATACCAGAGGACAGAAAATAGTTAACGTTTTGTTGCCATTTCTCTTCTGTAAGTGTCGGGATGCCATAAATTAAATCAATTGTAAGATTTTCAAAGCCAGCATCTAATGCGTTTTTAATAACTGATTTAGCGTGGTCGGCAGAATGTACACGATTTAAGTAATGAAGGTCATCATCAAAAAAACTTTGAATCCCAATGCTCAGACGATTTATAGGTGATTGGGCAAGAAGTTTGAGTTTTTCATGGCTCAGATCGTCAGGATTTCCTTCTAATGTGATTTCAACGTCCGGATTTATGTTGTAATGCATGTTTAAATCCTCTATTATGCCATTAATTTCTTCTATTTCAAGCATACTTGGTGTTCCACCGCCAAAATAGATAGTACTTACCGGTTCATCTTTCAGATAATCAACACTTTGTGCCATTTCCCGATGCAAAGCTTCTAAAAAGGCTGATTTTTGCTTGATGGAAGCCAGTGAGAAAAAATTACAGTAATGACACTTCTGTTTACAAAAAGGAATATGAATATAGATGCCAGCCATTTTAAAACTCAAAATTGAACAATGTGAAAAATGTTTTGTTTAAGCTTCCAGTATTCTAACAATGCAAACGTTAAACAAACTATTCAATAACAAAAGTAAACAAACTTAAAACTCAGATTTATGAAGAAAGCAATTTTATCCCTTGCACTGATATTTGCAACAGTATACGGGTTCTCACAGTCAACAAGCTGGAAAATAGACCATTCACATTCAAATGTAACCTTTGAAGTAACGCATATGGTTATTGCTACTGTTACAGGTAAGTTTCAGGAGTTTGATGGCGATATCAAAGCAGACAAAGAAGATTTTTCTGATGCCTCCATCAATTTCACCATTCAGGCAGCTTCAATCAATACAAATAACGAAAAGCGTGACAATCACCTGCGTGATGCCGATTTCTTTGAAGTAGAAACCTATCCTACCATTGAATTTAAAGGAAAAGAAATGAAGCAGAAAAGTGGAAATAAATACACCCTTGTTGGTGATTTAACCATGCATGGTGTTACTAAAGAGGTAGAACTGGATGTTCGCTACAATGGCCAGATCAAAGACCCTTGGGGCAACACCCGTGCAGGTTTCAAAGTAAGCGGGTCTCTTGACCGCACTGACTATGGCCTTACCTGGAACAACACCCTTGAAACAGGCGGATTGGTTGTAGCCAACGACGTGGACATTCAGGTAAATCTTGAATTGATTAAGCAATAGCATTTTTCATACTACTCTATATCTCAGGTGCGGACTCTCGGGTCCGCATTTTTTTTTGTAATAGCCACAGAAAGTGTCGCCTCATGCAAATTTGAAAAAAAGGTTATTTTTGTTTCAAAATCCTAAATTAAATTACATTCTTATGAAGAAATTTTTGTTTTCCTGGCTGATTGTCGGAATGGCATTCCTTACATTGAATCAGGCTTATGCTTGTACCAATTATCTGGTAACCAAAGGAGCCTCAACAGATGGCTCCACTATGATTACTTACGCAGCAGATTCCCATGTTTTATATGGAGAACTTTATCACTGGCCTGCTGGTGAATATCCTGACGGAACAATGATGGATATCTATGAGTGGGATACCGGCAAATATCTTGGTAAAATTGCACAAGCTTCGCGCACCTATAATGTGGTTGGAAACATGAACGAACACCAGGTGGCTATTGGCGAAACAACCTATGGCGGGAGGTCTGAATTGCAAGACACCACCGGAATCATCGATTATGGAAGCCTTATTTATACTACACTTCAACGTGCCACTTCAGCACGCGATGCCATCCGGATCATTCACGAGCTAACCAGTGAATATGGCTATTACAGCTCAGGAGAATCCTTCAGCATTGCCGATAAAGATGAGGTTTGGATTATGGAATTAATCGGTAAAGGTGTTGAGATGAAAAAAGATAAAAAAACAGGGCAAATGGTGAATGCCAACAAAGGTATTCTTTGGGTTGCCTTACGTATTCCTGACGGATACGTAAGTGGCCACGCTAATCAAGCCCGTATCATGACTTTTCCCCTTGCCAATGGTAAACAATCCATCACCTCAAAAGATATTGATCAAATCATGAACCCTGAAGTAGAAGTGGTTTATGCAGAAGATGTTATCACTTTTGCGCGTGACAAAGGCTGGTACGAAGGCAAAGATGAGCATTTCAGTTTCTCTGATACTTATGCTCCTGTCGACTTTGGCGGTGCGCGTTTCTGTGATATGCGTGTTTGGACCATGTTTAACCGCGTTTCGGATGGCATGGACACCTATTGGGACTATGTGAAAGGAAACATCGAACATGCAGAAAAATTTGAAGACGGACGACCAAATCCCAACAACTATGCCACCAACCGTATGCCTTTGTGGGTTAAGCCTGAAAAGAAAATCTCGGTGCACGACATGATGATGTTTATGCGTGATTATCTGCAGGATACCGAACTGGATATGAGTGCCGACTTTGGTGCAGGCCCTCATGGAGTTCCTTATCGCTGGCGTCCGCTAACCTGGAAAGTTGATGGCATCACCTATGTAAACGAACGTGCTACTGCCACTCAGCAAACAGGATTTTCCTTTGTGAGCCAATCCCGCAACTGGCTTCCCGACGAAATAGGTGGCATTATCTGGTGGGGCGTTGACGATGCCAATGCTTCAGTTTATATGCCTTTGTATTCAAGCATGACAGAAAATCCGCACAATATCGAAAGAGGCAACGGAGCCATGATGGAATGGTCAGAAACTTCGCTGTTTTGGATTACCAATATGATTTCAAACTTTGCTTATACCCGTTACAACCTGATTCAACCTGATGTGAATAAAGTACGCGACGGACTCGAAGCAATGTTTATCGAACGTACACCTGCAACAGATGAGGCTGCCCTTAAATTACATAAGGAAGATCCCGCCAAAGCAGTTGCTTATCTCACAGATTACAGCAGCGATCAGGTGGCTCGTACTTTTAATGATTACAAACACCTTTATCAGGAATTGTTTATGAAATTTATGGATGGAAACGTTAAAACACGTAACCCCGGATTTCAGAATCCTCACGTAGAACAACCTGGCTATAGTGAGCAATTCCTCCGAAAAGTGGTTGAAGAAACCGGTGACAAACTTAAGATGATTGGTCCCGACAATCACTAATCAGCTTGAAGCTATTTGAATTACAAAGACGTTGCAAGTAATTGTAACGTCTTTTTTTTCACCTTTGCCTTAAATAACTACTTATTTATGAAAAAAACCATTGCCTTGGTAGCCCATGACAACCGCAAAAAAGACCTGCTTGACTGGGTAAAACACAATAAAGAAAAATTAAAGGACCATCGGTTTTTCGCCACTGGTACTACCGGAAAACTAATCGCTACGGTGTTGGATGATGTGAGCCGTTTAAAGTCAGGACCTTTAGGTGGCGACCAGCAGTTGGGCGCACTTATTGCAGAAGGCAAAATCGACTATCTGATTTTTTTCTGGGATCCCATGACCAGCCAACCGCATGATGTGGATGTGAAAGCGCTTTTGCGATTGAGCGTGCTTTACAATGTTCCAACAGCCAGCAACAGATCAACCGCCGATTTTATGATCACCTCCGCCTTGTTTGCCGATCCTGATTATAAACCAAGCGTAAAAGATTATTCTGCCTATCTGACAAGAACAACTTATGAATAAATCCTTTACAGTCCTTTTTCATAGCTAAAGCCCGCTTTTGCATGAACTAAAAAAATAGCTAATTTTGCAAGCTGATTTTTTATGGCCCCATAGTTCAAGGGATAGAATGGAAGTTTCCTAAACTTTAGATCCAGGTTCGAGTCCTGGTGGGGCTACAAAAACCCACTTAACTAATTGTTGTTGAGTGGGTTTTTTTTACCAGTGTTTGATTCAGTGTCAAAATCCATCATTTTTACTTTAATTAAACTTTCTTTAAAATGCTTATTATTAATTAGTTAGAATAAATAAATCTTTATTTTTCTTGAAACTCCACTAAGTCCATTGGTTGACACAATTAATTAAACAGATCCAATTTGTATTTATAGTGAATAAGCATTAATTTAGTTGCGAAAATTAACCAAAACCTCAACCACCTTCCTTCCGCTATGGTTTTTGCTACCGTTAAAATTTGAACAATAATTTGATGGAAAGATAGATGAGAAACAGTTTTACAATAGCGCAATGTAATGTAGGGGCGGGTTTTTATACCTGCCAAAACTGCTTTGGCATTTGTAAAATATATTTAACAAAAGGTGTACATATCCGCAGAATGATGTTGGATATAGTCATAAAAGGTGAACATATAATCTAGTTACCAACAAGGCCAGAAAGGAACCGATTGATACATAAGAAAATTTGCAAGTAAAATTTTCAACAGTTTTTAGGCTTATTACAAACAAATAATTTGAGATTAAAAAAAAATAATCTATTTTTGCATCCAACTAATTCACTTGGATTACTTGGTTATGAAAATAAATACAAACATTCGATACGGTTTGAGAACCATTCTTGAAATAGCAAAGAGCGAAAAACCTGTTTTGCAAAAAGAAATAGCAGAACGTCAAGATATTTCATTGAATTATCTTGACGCTATTATAGCTGGACTAAAAAATGCTGGATTGATTGTTAATTATGAGGGAAAAGGAAGTGGCTATGTTCTTGCAAAAAAAACAAAGAATATTTCTGTTTACAACGTATATAGAGCATTTAACCCCGACCTCCAACTTGTTAATTGTAGTTGCGAAACAAATGAATGCAAAAGATCAAATAATTGTCCTACTAAAGACTTTTGGTTTGAATTGAACTCTCAGATTAAAGAAATCATGAATAGTAAAACTATTGAAAAAATTATTGAAGAAAATTTACAAATGGTACAACAATAATAATTAAATCATTTTTATTCACTTTTAAATTATATTTTATGAAACAAATCAAATGGATGTTAACAGTAGCTATATTAGGGGCTACTTTTTTTACAAGTTGCAACAAAGATGAAGATCCTACTCCCGATCCAAATCAGGTAGCTTATGACAATGCAGACCCTTCGAAAGGGGGGATTATGTACGATAAATTTTGGAGCACAGAAGCAGAATTTGATCAAAACAACGCCAACTTAGCTACTTTAAATGCTAGTGGGGATTTCTTCAGATGCAAACAATGTCACGGATGGGATGGTTTAGGAAGTGAAGGTGCTTATATTAACAGAGGCCCTAAAACTACAAGACCAACCGTTAGTGGTCTAAATCTTTACCAGTTAGCACAAACTAAAACATCAAAAGAATTATTTGATGCCATGAAAGCAACGGCTGGCAGAAGAGATATTTCTTATGATTTATCGACTTATGACCCTGCAACAAATAATACTGAAGGAGACAAAATGCCAAATTACGGTCAATTATTAACTGATGCACAAATTTGGGATATTGTAAAGTTCATGAAGGAAGGGATGTTTGATGTAACTGAATTATATGATGCAACATATACAGGAACATACCCTACCGGAAGTTTTACTTTTTTGAATATAGGTAAAAATGGAAATGAGACAAATGGCAATACCCTATATACTACAAAGTGTGCATCATGTCATGGTGCAAATGGTTCAACTATTGATTTAGGCGGGAATACTGTTGGTAAATTTACTCGTACTAAAGCTTATGAAGTACAACACAAAGTTAAATATGGTCAACTTGGATCATCAATGGCAGGTGAATTTGATATGACTCTTTCAGAAATGAAAGATTTATATAAAGCATTAGCTAACGAAACGAATTTTCCGAATTAATCTAATTTTGAATAAAATACATATACAGCTGCATATTAATGTAGCTGTATTTTTTATATTATAAACAACGCCCAGTTGGTAATCGAGTAGGCGGCTGACGGCCAAATGACCGCCAGTGCACCTCTCACACCACTGTACGTACGGGTCTCGTATACAGCGGTTCATTAAGTTGTGGGGATATCTTCTCGTATAGGCTTAGCATGGACTTATAGCCCCGCTTATTTAGCCTTTCGAGTGTGATAGTAGTTCCAAGGATAGGGCTTTGTGCAACAGCCCACCCTCCCATACGAGTTCTACTCCAAGCATAGGCAAAGTCATAGTCGATTCCCAAACGAATCAGGTTTTTCCTTTTCCGCTCGGATTTCTTCCAGTGGTGCCATATGCAATACCTGAGCCTATTGCGAACCCAGCCATCTATGTCCTGAAGTTTAACGTAAATACTCGCAATGCGAAAATTATTTACCCAGCCTCTTTGGACTTCATTTAGTTTCTGGATTCGTTCGTCAAAACTCTTGGGTGTTGTTTTTCTCGTGATGGTTTTCAGCTTTTGTTTCAGTTTTTCCCAACTCTTGGCCGAAACTATTAGCTGGTATTGTCCTTTTTCACCTTTCTTATAGGTTGGCACAAAACCAAACCCTAAAACAGTGAATTGGACTGGTCGTCTGATTCCACTTTTCTCCCTGTTGATAGGTAGTTTCAATTTATCACGTAGGAATTGATAGATTTCGTTTCCTACTTTCCTTGCTTCTGATTTCGTTTTTGTGTAAATACTAAAATCATCAGCATATCGGATAAATCGCAGTCCCTTTCTTTCCAATTCCTTGTCTAATTCATGTAACATGATATTTGACAATAGTGGACTTAAAGGGCTACCCTGAGGGATGCCTTTTCTGCGTTTGACCAATCGCCCGTCTATCTGTATAGGGGCTCTTAGCCATTTGCGGATAAGGCGTAGTGTGGTTTTGCATTTGATTTTCCGGTAGAGAAGTTCTAACAAATAACAGTGGTTTACTTCGTCAAAGAAGCTTTTCAGGTCTATATCTACGATATCCTGATACCCTTCATTAATATAGCTCTGCGCCTGTAAAACTGCTTGTTGGGTGTTCTTCTTCGGTCTAAACCCATAGCTATGTTCCGAAAATTCAAATTCATAGTATGGGGTGATCACTTGCAAAACGGCTTGTTGCAATAGACGGTCAGTTACTGTGGGTATTCCTAGTAACCTTGTCTTGCCTTTTCCTTTCGGAATTTGAACTCCAAGAATGGCTTGTGGTATGTATTTATTCTGGCGTATTTCTTCTTGCAGGGCTTGTTGGTCTATGTCCAACAAATCTGTAAGTTTGGTTACTGGCATTGCATCTACTCCTGCAGAACCCCTGTTCTTTCGGACATTCCGCATAGCCAGTAACATATTGCTCCGCCTTAGTACTTGCTCAATCATTCTTCTCGTTTCTTTTTCCCTGTTTCGCTTAGAGTAGAGCTGGCTTAGCCTCTCTATTGAATTTGAAACAACTTAATGTTCAGTCCTTCGTTACATTGTGAGTCCTCCAGATTGCCCGTTTGCTTTTTGGGTTTGGCTCGTTTCCCGTAACTACTATGACCTCTGCTGACTTCCTGACAAACCGCCTTTCGGCTGATGTCTGGATCTCCCCTGGTAAGAGCATTTTCCTTCCTCCGATGCCTGCTGGATCTACATAAATTCACTTTTGGTATTCTTTTGGGCTTTGCAGTGATGTGCCTACTTACCCATGTAATTATGCCTCATATCCAATTCCTGTTCGTCAGTACCGGATTTTGCCGTTTGGCTTCCTTCAGTGCTTGGGTTACCCCAAACCACCTTGCCACTTGCTAACAGTTCGAGTCGTTACTCCCGCCTGTAAGGGATTTTCACCCTCTGGAAAAAAAAACTTGCACATCTACCATAAAGCCGTTCAATTTTTTTTGTATTTTCGGAATTTTTAAACAGCTTACAATAGTGTGCGCTGCGATGCTCATGCAGGGCACACACACGCGGTATAGTTAATTGCCGGTGCAGTGCTTATTAGAGCGTCACAGCTCGTATCAAAAGTAGTTGTAACTTGACAGGAAAGTGCTTCGAAATCGGCAACTAACCATACCGCCAAACGTTGTGCCCAATTGCAAGAAACATCGTACATATGAGAAACATACTGATAATAACATTGATAACAATTTCTCAGTTTGCATTTGCAAATTTTGGAGGATATGTTAAGCAGGATTCTGAAGGAGCTGGAAATTTATATTTAAGCTCTAAAAATTCAACAATTCGGTTGATTAATGAGTCGATAGAAATAGACCTTAATCAGAGAGTGAATTTTAAGGCAAAATTTACTTTTTACAATGACTCTGAAACTGACCAAAAGATTACATTAGGATTTCCACAATATTCATATTGGGATGTTCCATATGGTAATAATGGTTATCAACCTGGAAAATATTATCCTTTAAAAGCTGATTTTGTTGTAAATGGAGAAAATAGTGCATTTGACAAAACCCTATTCTCAACAAGACTGGATTCTTATGAAGGTGTTCAGCTATACACTCCAGATGAGATGAAAGTTCGGCTGATTGAATATGCAGGAATGCATGAGGCTGAAACTCCACCGAGTATGCCGATTTTAATTTGGGAACTTAAGGAACTTGATTTTAAGTCAAATGACACAATTGTTGTTGAGATTGGTTTTGTTCGACCTTGGTTTTATAAAGATGAATCTTGGTCAAATAAAATTGAGACTGATGGTGTAAAATCTTTCGATTACATTTTTGAGACTGGTAAAACATGGAAAAATAGTACGATTGAGAATTTTACTTGTAAAATCACATTTCCAGAGGACGCTGTTGAGCAGATTGATTTTAATCGCACAGATTTTAAAAAAATATCAAAAAACCAGATTTTGATTGAAAAGCAAAATTGGAAACCAAGTAGTTCTGAGAATTTGAATATAACATGGTTTTCAACATATCAGATTTCTTCTTTCAATTATGATATTCTGTATTATGACACATATAACTGGCATCATGCGACAGATGGTTCAAAAATGACAGCTTGGTGTTTTAAAGAGCAAGACTTGAATGAAAATCCATTATTCATTAATAAAATTAACTATCCGATTAAAAAGGAACATGAGATGATTCAAACAAAAAAGTTTGACTCTCCAATATACGTGACCAAGATTTCGATAATAAATGGATTTGCAAAAAACAGTAATACCTTTTCTACAAATTCCAGAGCAAAGACAATCGAATTGACTATTAATAATAAAACTCAAGTTATTTCACTCAAGGATTCTCCTGACAAACAGACTTTTGATTTGAAAGAGAAAGCTGATATTGGAAAAGGGATTTCTTTTAAAATAATAGATTATTATAATGGTTCGAAATACGATGATATTTGTATTTCAGAGATTGGATTTGAATAAGCAACATGGGCACAACACGCGGTATAAAACATTGGGGTTTAAGTGGTTATTCAATCATTGTGCCACGCATCAAGTTCGGTGTAACTGGACAGGAAAGTAGCCCGCAATCCCCAACGATTTCATACCGCCATCCGTTGTCAGAAAAAAACTGCTGTTAAAAAATAACAACAAAAGCTTGCATAATTCAAAAAACATGTATTTTAGCGGCATGAAAATGACTCAAATGAACAGTTTTTGGTGGTGGCTTCCTTTTCGATCCGAAATAGGGAAGTAACTACTTTGTATCTGTTCTATAACAATAGATGGCCGGGAGTGAAAACCTCCGGCCATTTTTTTTTGACTAAAACTTAACAAAAATGAACGCAACTGTACTTTGCTGGATAAAAAAAGTGATTTTCCGATGGTGACGCTGTCTAAAAGCATCTATCATTAATCATCAAATTTATTTATCCCAAAAACATAAAAAAATGGAAAATCTTATTCTAAACGGAAATACTACTACACAACAAAATCTTGGATCTGTTAACGGGCGTTTTGGCGAATATGGCGGCATGTACGTACCTCCTGTATTGGAAGGAAAACTACAAGAACTGGCCGAACAATTTGCTTATCATACCCAGCAAAAAAGCTTTGAGGAAGAGTTTGCACATTACCTTAAAACCTTTGTTGGCAGACCATCACCCATGTATTATGCCAGCCGTTTATCAAACTATGTTGGTTCGAGAATTTACCTTAAACGCGAAGATTTGAATCATACCGGATCGCACAAAATCAATAATACGATAGGGCAAATTTTACTTGCCAAGCGGATGGGCGCCACCGAAATAGTAGCCGAAACAGGTGCCGGACAGCATGGAGTAGCTACAGCCACAGCAGCAGCACTTTTTGGCATCAAATGCAAGGTGTTTATGGGTGCAAAAGATGCAGAACGTCAAAAAATGAATGTGAGCCGGATTAAATTACTTGGAGCCGAAATGGTGCTCACTTCGGCAGGCAGAGGAACCTTGAAAGATGCAGTGGACGCTGCATTAGGTTATTACATTGAGCATCCGGATGCATTTTATCTGCTGGGATCACAAGTGGGGCCACACCCCTATCCTACAATGGTTGGGTATTTTCAAAGCGTGATTGGTAAAGAAGCCAAAAAGCAAATCATTGAAGCTGAAGGTCGGCTACCAGATACTATTATAGCCTGTATTGGTGGCGGATCGAATGCTATCGGTCTTTTTAATGATTTTCTTTATGATGAAAATGTTGCCATTCATGCTGCTGAGGGTGGCGGAACAGGCGAGCTGGGACAAACAGCTGCTACCTTGAGTCTGGGTAAACCAGGCGTGTTTCAGGGGACTTATTCCTACGCCCTCACTGACGATAACAATGAAGTCTATCCTTCCTACAGCATTGCTGCCGGACTGGATTACCCGGGTATCAGTCCGCAACATGCCCTGCTCAAGGATACAAGAAGAGCGCATTATCACCTCATTACTGATGCAGAAGCCATTGAAGCCTTTAAGCTGTTAAGTCATCTGGAAGGCATTATTCCTGCCATCGAATCTTCGCATGCTGTGGCACTTGCTGTTAAATTACTAAAAAATAAGCCTGATCAGCTGAGCGTCATCAATTTGTCGGGAAGAGGCGACAAGGATGTTGAACGCGACCTGATGTAAGCGGTTTTGGTTCAAAATTTTAGTGAGTAAATTGGTTAATAGAAAAGCTGGCCCAGTGTCAGCTTTTTCTTTTTTATGGATTCATAAACTTCTCCGTTCGATGTAACATGTTCATTTTCAAATTTACAGCATAAAGCCATGAATCCATAAAATGAAGGTTCCCATATGGAAATAAATCTTTCAGCGATTCCTGAAACACCAAACCAGGATCAATGTCAGGGCATATCAGATAGTTATTATGAATGTATGTTCCCGTAAAATGTGGAATGGTATCATAAGCATCTTTGGCTTTATTGAAACGGACAATCCCCAAATGGGAAGTTTTGCTGGCTGGCGTGTCATCTGTTTTCCAGTTCAGAGGATTGATACACACTACCGAACTGTCAATCAGGGGCGACTTCGCATCAATATTTGTAAGCGAATTATACATAATAATCACACCTGTATCTTCTGCATTTTGCGCAGGTCTTAGTCGCTCGCAATACTCTTCCAACTCCTTTTCAGTTATTTGCCATCCTATCAAATATGCTGCTATCATTTGGTCAAAATCATCAGGTTTAGGATGGTTTTTAAGTAATTCAAGTAAAACAGAAGACCCCTGACTATGCCCAAGAAGCATATAAGGACGCCCTTGATTGATATTGTCCAAATAAAACTGAAAAGCCTCTGCAATATCATTTGCTGGGATTTGACTCTTTTCATAAATGCTGTTTTTGTTTGGAAAATGCTCATAAACTGCCATTGTAATCTGACGATAATAAGGCGAGTAAAAGTTAAAGTCTTCTCCAGCATATACTTCTTTGTTAAAACGTTGGTTTCCGATTGCAGCGATTCTTTCTTCCGTTTTCGAAACATCGGTATAAATCATCTCAAGGCCAAGGCTGTCCTTAAAAGTAGTTCCCAAAGTAGGATATACATAAAAGATGTCCACCCCTTTTGAGGCGGTTTTCAATTCATCAGCATACCAGTAAGTTGTATCACTGTAATCCGGCACAACAGGAATAAAAGCAGATTGTGCCAAAGCACTCCAAATTGTAAGAAAAAAGGAAATAAACAACACGGCTCTTTGGTTCATAAAGCGATAATTTATTCAAAATTAGACATTATTAAGTTTTTTTAAGCAAATAAACCCCTCAAAAAATGCTTTTAACCTCCTAAGCAGTAATTAATAACCTATTTTTGCAGCAGGAAATTCAGGTTCAACTAATCACTCTTTTCTATGCTCAAAAATCACGGTTCAAAACTGGCAATTAAATATGGCGACCTCTCCATTTCTTATCAGGACTTTTTTTCTCGCATCGAACAGTTTTCAAAGCAATTTGAATTAAGTCCCGGAGCACATGCTTTGCTGTTTTCTGAAAATACACCAGCCTGGGTAATTGCATTTTATGCTGTTTGGAAACATAAAGGAGTCGTAATTCCGGTTGATTTTATGGCCAGTGCTTCCGAAGTGGCTTATATTCTGAAAGATTCAACTCCCGAGGTAATATTCTGCTCAGAAACAGGCGCCAAGCTGATGCATGAAGCCATTTATTTGGCTGATATTCAAACAAAGCTTATCATCCTGCCCCAAAGTTTTGAGCTAAACGAAAAAGCTGCTGCAACATGGGAAATGCCTGATTACGACAAAGATGATACGGCAGTCATTATTTACACCAGCGGCACAACAGGAAGCCCAAAAGGGGTGATGCTGAGCTATGGCAACCTCAAGCAAAATGTTGATGCAGTGTCAAAGGGAATAAAAATTTATCACTCTGATTCTCGTGTTATGGTGCTTTTGCCACTGCATCATATTTTCCCGTTGGCCGGAACAATGGTTATTCCTCTATCTCTTGGAGCCAGTATTGCAATCAGTCCATCACTAAAAACCGAGGATATACTCAAAACACTTCAGGATAATAAAATCACCATCATCATTGGTGTCCCGCGCTTATATGCCGCTATTCACAAGGGTATTAAAAGCAAAATTGATAAAAGCGCTGTTGCAAGATTACTATTCAAGCTTGCGGGAAAACTACAATCAAAAGCCTTCTCAAAAAAGATATTTAAAGCAGCCCATCAAAAGTTTGGTGGATCTGTTGAATTTTTGGTTTCGGGAGGTGCTGCGCTCGATCCAGTTGTTGGAGGTGATTTTCAAACACTGGGTTTTGAGGTTCTTGAGGGATATGGCATGACTGAGGCCGCCCCAATGATCACCTTTACACAGCCCGGAAGAGTAAAAATCGGATCACCCGGCCACGTAGTTGAAGGCACAGAGATGCGCCTTGTAGATGGGGAAATTACTTCCCGGGGTCCGCACATTATGAAAGGCTATTACAAAAGACCCGAAGAAACAGCAGAAGTAATAAAAGATGGTTGGCTGCATACCGGCGACTTAGGCTATGTGGATGAAGATGGCTTTTTGTTTATTACAGGCCGAAAAAAAGAAATAATTGTTCTTTCAAACGGTAAAAACGTAAACCCCTCAGAAATTGAAGCAGCATTATTACAACCAGAAATGGTTCAGGATTGCGCTGTTTTTCATGCCGATGATCAGCTTCAGCTGTTGGTAGTTCCTTTAAACCCTGATAAGCTTCCCACAGATCAGTTAGAAAAACAATTACGCGAAGAACTGCTCAAACCATACAACGAAAAAGTTTCTGCTTACAAGCGAATCCATCGGATACATCTAATCAACGAAGAACTGCCTCGTACCCGTCTCGGAAAATTACAACGCTTCCGACTGGCTGAGCTTGCAAAGAAAACCAAAGCTGTGGAGCAAGCCCCGATAAAAGTTGATAATCCTGTTTACGAAATGCTGGCTAATTTTGTTGAAACTGAAAAACAACGTAAACCCCTTCCTACTGATCACCTGGAACATGATCTGGGTTTCGATTCACTGGATAAAATCAGTATGCAAACATGGATTGATCAGACTTTTGGAATTAAAATAGAGCCGCAGGAGCTTACAGGTTTCGAATCGCTGATTGCTTTAAGTGAGTGGATTACTTCCAATAAAACACGCATGGAAGAATCACACATCAACTGGGCTGAAATTCTGAGAGAAAAAGTTAATCTGCAACTTCCAGCCACTTGGTTTACTGGTAATCTGGCAGTGTGGGTTTCACGTGCTTTTTTTAAGCTTTATTTCAGGTATCAAAGCGTAGGACAACAAAACTTACCAGAAGGTCCGTTTATATTAGCTCCTAATCATCAAAGCTTTTTCGACGGGATGTTCGTGGCATCAGTTTTACGCTATAAACAAGTGCGCGGTACTTATTTTTACGCTAAGGAAAAACATATTCGTCCACGCTGGTTGAAATTTTTGGCAAATCGCAACAATATCATCATCATGGATTTGAATCGTGATTTAAAAGCCTCCATTCAAAAAATGGGTGAAGTGTTGCGCCGTCAAAAGAACCTCATTATTTTTCCTGAAGGCACAAGAACAGCAAATGGTAATCTTGGGGATTTTAAAAAAACCTTTGCCATACTAGCCAGTGAACTAAAAGTGCCTGTTGTTCCTGTTTCTATTAGCGGGGCATTCGAAGCCCTGCCAAGAGGTAGTTTTTTCCCGAAGCCCTGGAAAAAAATCCGTGTTGAATTTCTTGAGCCTGTATATCCCGACAATCATTCCTACGAAAGTTTAGCCGGTAGTGTGAAAGAGCGTATTCAACAAAAGCTTTCAAAATAAAGGTTTAAAGCCGTATTTTTGATACCTGTCAGAAAAAAGGCTTTGGTAAAGAAAATCATCACTTTAATTGAAAACCTTAGCCTGCATGTTGTTGCAGGTTCTATTTGCAGTGCTTTGTTTGCTGCCAAAGTATTAGAAGCCGAACTGCCCTTGTGGTGGATTACAAGTCTGGGGTTGGCCGTATGGTCGGTTTATACGCTAGATCATTTGTTTGATGCGGGATTCAACCGAAAAATAATACATAACCAACGACATCGGTTTCATGCAAAGCATTTCCAGCGGCTGATGCTGCTGCTCATTCTTACAGGCATTGCAGTAATATTACTCTTTTACCATTTTGCTACAGTTACAATGTGGAAAACAGGAGGTCTTCTTGCTATACTCACACTGATGCATATTGTACTGGTCAGCTCTAAAAGATTTTCGAATAGAAAATGGTTGCAAAAGGAAGTACAAATAGCGCTGATATATAGCGTTGGTATTTGGTTTGGTCCTGTCGTTTTTTCACACAAAGGTGTTGATTTACATACATTTGTGATCTTTATCTCCTTTGCTTTACTCGCCTGGTGGGAAACGAGTTTTATTGCTCTCGAAGAAAGAGAATCAGACCTAATGCAGCACAACAGCTCCATAGCAACCAGATTAGGAGCACAAAAAACAAAAAGTTTGCTGAAGATTACGCTGTTTTTACAACTGGGATTAAGTGTAATACTATATCTCACCTCTGATGGAATAACAGCACAATTCAGCCTGCTATTGCTGCTTATGGGAATAGCATTCCTGTTGCTTTTCCTATACCAAAAAAAGTTTTCTACGGAGGGTGTTTTGCATCTTGCAGGTGAATTGGTCTTTTGTATTCCGGTGTTGATTTTTCTTTTTTAAGAAATAAAGATCAAGCTCCCCACATCGGTTAGCCTATCATCCATAAGTGAAACCATTTTATATCCTGCTGCCTTTGTAAACTCTTCAAGCTCTTCATATTCCCTTAGCAATACCGGATTACCACAAATGACAAGCTGATGTTCAAACAAACCACAACAGCCACCAAAAAAACCATGTGTTTGTCCTGCTAATCTGATTTGTGTGGGATCAATATAAAGCACTGATTTACCATATTGAAAAAGCTTTCTGGTAATCCCTATATCCGAACAAATAAACTGCTGCTCGTTTAAACAAATCAAATTGCAGCGCGTATATCCCTGGTTCACATGAAGTCTTCTGTCTGTGCTATAAGCATCCATAATTTTATGCTCAGTATACTTGAGGTTATGAATTAATAGGCTTGCGCTTGCAACGGCATTATAGCATGCTGTTGCAGGGTATTTTGATCCAGGGGACTTATTTCCGGCAACCCAATTAATTCCGGCTAAATCAAGTTCTCTTTTAATTTTATCAGAAATTTCAGGCGAAGCAAACAAGAATTCATGGTGCTGACAAAAGAAAATATCGGGATGCGAAGCAATAGATTTATATACTTTTTGAGAGGGTTCCAGCCAAACTGGTTTCACTATTTTATTTAGCGTATTCTTTGCCTTTTCGGGCATTTGGTTATCAGCAATAACTATCATGGCTAAAGGACCTCAATTTTAAAATTTCTGCCATTAAGCGACTCATCCCTCTTGAAATACACTTTTCGGTATTTTTCTTCAAGAAATTTTCTGTTTGTGCTTTTAAAACCTGCAGCATGATTAATCTGAGCAGGAGAAACGGATATCTCAATAAATTCAGCATCCGGCCAATGCTTGAAATTTATAAACTGATTCTTCCATAATTTAGAAAAGACAAGCGCTGCAAACTGCGGATGATAAGGCCCTGCGAGTGTGGCGTCACTGTTTAGTTCATCAGAAGGATGTAAACCCAACCGCAACACCTTCACTTTATTGCGTTCAAAATATTCGAAAAGATGTGAACATTGCTCAACTGCATCAGCAAGAGAAAGCGGATTGTATTTACCCACCAAATACAGCTTTTCAAGATCAGTATCTTTGATTACCAGGCAAGGGTATATGCGTGTTTCCTCAGCTCCAAGTACAACAATATCATGAGCTGTTTGCATGGCAGTTTCAGGCTTATCTTCAGGCAAACCAATCATCATTTGAAGTCCGAGAACGAAACCATTCTTTATAATTTGTTCAGAAGCTATGGCGATATCATCATATAAATGCCCCCTGCCACTTGCAAGCAACACTTTATCATTGGTAGATTGCGCTCCAAGTTCTATATGAGTTACACCAAAGTCTTTAAGCAATAAAAGATTTTCTGTATTGATATAATCAGGTCGCGTACTAATTCTGACACCCGCAATCAATCCATTTTTTAAATAGGGTTGTATGAGTTGCAAATATGATTTTTGAAGGCTTTTAGAAAGTCCAGTAAAATTTCCTCCAAAAAAAGCAAGTTGAACCAAACGTTCTTTTGTTGTAAAACTCTTTAAATGCTTTTCAACTTTTTCGATGACTTCCTCATGAGTTGGCATACCGTTATGGCTGCTGATTGATGCCTGATTGCAGAAAACACAGCGATGGGGACAAGCTATTTCCGGCATGAAAATTGGAATGTTGTAATGCCTCATGAGACAGCAAAATTAGAATGAAAAAGGAAATACAACAGGAATTTATATTCTGAAAGCCCGATATTTCTTTAAAATCCTTTAAATCATTTCAAAAATCAATAATTTTGCCCTTTTGGAGTTATTACTATTAAAGATAAATCACAAAAACTTATGCAAATGACAAAAGCTAGCATTTCAGTTCAGCGTATCACTCTGATATTGTTGATTTTTGTAATGGCGCTGGGTGGTACTACAGGATGTAAAAGCAAGAAAAAGCTTGCACGCGAACAGGCAGCAGCAGAATATGCTGCACGTGTTGAGCAGGCCACAAAAGATTTAACAGCAATGTTAAATGACGAAACCACCTGGACACTGGAAGAGAAGGAAAGACGTTTTGCCACGATTAAATCATGGAATCTTCAGGATGAAAACGTGCTTAATCTGATGGATCAGGTGGAAGACATGCTGGCACGCGAACGTGCCGAAGCCATGCGAAAAGCAGAAGAAGAGCGTTTGCGTCAGGAAGAGGAGGCTCGTAAACAACGTGAAGCAGCCAAATACAGCAGCATAGAGAGCCAGTTTCTTGCGATAGCAGCAGCACCTGATATCAATACTGCCAACGAAAAAATAGAACGGGCTATGAGTTTGTTTGCTTCACCAGATGTCCCTGTTTTGGTTATCATCAGTCAGGCGGGTGGGTTCAATGATTATGACCGACCTACTACAATCAGCAAATACTTAAACTACCTGAAAGACCAAAAGGTTTACAATAACAGGATTGAACAGGTGAAGTATGATTCGAATGGTAAAATTATTGAATTGGAACTGATTAAAAAGTAAGCAAATGAGAAAGATACATCTTATTATAGCCGTGATGATCGGCCTGTTTTCATCAAACATAGTTCAGGCTCAGGACGACCTTAGTCCCGAAAGAAAGCAAGCCATTGACAGTTTGGCGCTTGAAAAGGTGCGTGACCTCAGCAAATATATTAGCATTATTGGCAGTAAAACCACACCATGGAGTGAGGCCAACCGCGTAATTGACCGTGCCGAGGAGCTGTTTATGGCAGGTGCAGAAATTGGCGTTTCTTCCCTGGCACGCCCCGAAGTGGCCTATTACAAAGTACGGCAGTATTTTGAGAGGCTGATGCGCTTAAACTATGATCGTGTTGAAATCGAGTGGTTTAAAATAGAATATGTAAGTGACTTGCAACGGCAACCCGATGGAACCTATGTAGGTGTTATTACAATTTTCCAAAAATTCAAAGGCTACGACAAGGAAGGTGGACTGGTGTATGAAGACACGACAAAAAAAGACATCACTGTGTATGTAAAGCGTAAAGAAACCCAGATTGGAGGCCGTATTATTGGTTTCTGGGACGTGCTGCTTGGCGATATGCGCGTAAAAGAAACAAGTAAATAATTATCATCTAAACAGAATAAAAGCAACCCCGTTTGGATTTAATCCAGGCGGGGTTCATTGAAATTATGATCAGAAGTTATCTCAGCATTGTTTTGGCAAAACCAGCCTTATTTTTCCTTGCAAGCCTTTTGTTGTTAGTAGCTGCTACTCCTCTCAAGGCGCAAAACCGTGGCATAGGCAATACACAGGTCGACGAAACAGTGCTGTATGCCATGACCAAACAGATGAGTCAGTTTTTTAGCCGCTTCAACAATGAGGAAGATCAATTTGGCAAAAAGCTTTTTCCTTCTAATCCGGCATGGCGCGACCAGGAAAAACGCAAAACCCTGCTCCCACTTTTGTTCGACAACGAAAACATACGTACTTCAGGTAGTTTGCGTGATTTCTTTATTGAAGATCTTACAAGTTCTGACTCAAGCTTTTTACGTTTCACCGGAGGACGCTGGTATGCCGAGGTTTCCTCAACATTTTTACATCAGGGCAAAGAGGTGCAGATTATTTTGATTTTGATGATTGAAAAGGAAAACCTGGGATCAAAATGGGTGCTTACAAATGTATATTACCCCGAATTTAGTAAATTATTTCCGGCTGGTGAATTGACAGAAAGAGAAAAACACTTTTTGCATCCAATGAGCCACGAGCTGGATTTTATGAATATTTATAAAGCCTTTCAGGTTCCGGAAGTGATTGAATATTATGCTTCCAAAGATTTTCAGCCTGATTATCTGAGCTTGTTTTTTTATGAAGTAAAAAAGGGAACCCTGAAATTTAAAAGTGTTGATAACCTCAAGTTTCATATCTTTCAAATCAATAATTGGTATTTTGAAGTCAGTTGGTTTAACCGTAGTGGAAAAAATACAGGCTGGCTGATTTCAAATTTGATGTATGTAACCGAAAAAGAAAAAGAGCATCTCTTAAAGTTTTACCAACCATGAGAATTTTTACACTTTTAAGTCTTTTAATTTTTTACAGTGCATTTGGCTATACCCAGCAAGAGGCACTTGACCCAGAAACTATTGATCAGTACAAGGAGGAGTGTAAACAGCTGGTTGGATTTTTAGAGGGAACACTAAACTTTCTTGGCGATTCAACCGCCACGGTTAGCGAAAAGGAAATCATAATTAATCAAAGCTATGCCAAAATCTTCCGTGATGCTGAAGTACAAGTGGAAGATGATTTGGATGAAAATCGCGAAACACTGGTCAATAAAGACGTACAAGCATACTTAAAAGATGTGGATTTCTTCTTTGATGCTGTAAACTTTAGCTTTGATATACGTCAGATTGAACAGTTTTCTAATGAAAAAGGGGATTTGTTTTTTAAAGTTAGCCTTATCAGAAAGCTTGAAGGCATAACTGTTCAGAACGATTCTGTAAGCAATAGTCGCGAACGATTTGTCGAAATTAATCTCGATCCATTTAAAAAGGATCTTAAAATAGTTAGTTTTTATACTACAAAACTCAACGAAAAAGAAGAGTTACGTAATTGGTGGAATGGAATGGCAATGGAATGGCGAAATTATTTTGGCGAAAACATTATGGTTTACGATACCCTTTCAATCACTGAAATACTGCATCTAACTGCTGATTCTTTTGTGGCACTCAGGCCTTTTACAGTGATTCGAAACGATAGTTTTATGGTAGTAGATCAGGATACTATGCATATGAGCATGCGCGACAAACTTTTCGGACACCGGCCAGATACCATCATCTTTTTGAATGATACCACAAAACAATGGTTTCCCGATACTATCTCAGCGGATATGTCACCCATCTATTCCCAGCTTCGATCTTTTACAAACCTTACTGAAATAAATATTGCCTATAAAACCCATTTTACTACCCTTGAACCACTTACACAATTAAGCAGACTTGAATTGATCAATTTTAGCAACACTCCTATCAGCGACATTTCTCCCTTGCGAAACCTTAACAAACTCAAGGCAATCTATTTTAGTAATACCCAGGTTGATGATCTTTCTCCTCTGCAGTATTCCATCAACATACGTGAACTGTATGCTTTTAATACGCCTTTGCACGATTTGGAAACCATCCGCTATTTCAGACAGCTTGAGAAGCTTTATTGTTTCAATACAGCAGTGAATGACCTTAGCCCCTTGTCAGAGTTAAAAAGCCTGACAGCACTAAGGCTATCCGGAACAAACATTTCAGACCTGAAACCTATAAGTGGGTTGATTAACCTTCAATTGCTTGATATCAGTCAAACAATTATTTCGGACCTGTCCTCACTCAACAAAATGCAAAATCTTCAATTATTGAATATTGATCACACAGCTGTGAAGCAACTATCCGATCTTCAAAATTTATTTTCTTTGTCGATCTTACAAGCAAGCCACACTGGTATCAGTAGTCTGAAGTATTTATTGAAACTACCTAAATTGACTAAAATCTACTGCGATCACAGCAAAATATCCGGAGAACATGCCATGGGATTTATGCGGGAAAGACCAGATGTGTTGGTGATTTATGAAACTGAAGCTTTAAGAGACTGGTGGGAGTCTTTGCCAATTTATTGGAGAGCAATTTTAGCAGAGCAAAGTAACATCAGCCAAAGCCCCGGAACGGAAGAATTGCACCAAATCATCAACCTAAAGTCATTGAATTTGAGTGGAAACGCTTATCTTCAACAGCTTGAACCCATTGCAAAACTTTCCCTACTTGAGCAGCTGTGGTTAGCTCAAACGGAAATCACAAACCTTGCGCCACTTTCCAATCTTGTATTTTTAAAATCATTGGACATTTCAGATACCCGTATTTCCGATTTAAGTCCTTTAAGCAACTTAAAAAGCCTGGAAACAATTAACATTTCTCGCACACGTATTGAATCACTTGTACCGCTCCTTGAACTTGACAATCTTGTATTTGTAAATGCAGACGAAAGCCGGGTGCCAGCTTCAGAAGCCTACAAACTCAAAGAATCACAGCCAAATGCGCTAATTCTGTTTCAAACCACGGATTTGCAGATGTGGTGGGGCAACCTTCCGGAGATATGGCGTAATAGCTTTAGTCAGAAAGTTGACATAAATATTAACCCAAATGCACAACAGCTCCAAAAAATAGCAGACATTAAGGAGCTGGAAATAACTGGCCTTGAATTTAATAGCTTGCTTCCAATAAAAAAACTGCATTGGATTCAAAAACTTGTTATCAACGCTACAAATATTAATGATTTAAGCCCGTTGTCTGACAAAAAATGGCTCACGCATCTTGAGATTACCGGAAGCCCTGTGGTTAATTTGCAGCCTCTTTCAACGCTTTCGCAGCTTGAATACCTAAATATTGAAAGCACTCCTGTAAGCAACCTTAGTCCGTTGGAAAGTTTGAAAAACCTTAAAGTATTAAATGCCGGTGGTACACAGATTAAGTCGCTTAAACCACTGCAAAGTCTGACCAAGCTTGAAGAAGTATCGATATTTAATACACGTATTAAAAAACTCAGCCCCCTGGATCAGTTACCAGCGCTCAAACATCTCCGATGCTACAATACGAGGTTGAGATCAAAGGATATTGAATCATTAAAACAGCAAAAACCGGCACTAAACATATTATTCTATTAGTTTACGGGAAATTCCTGCATTTCAAACTCAAGTATTCCTCCCTGCATAAGTGTTTTATGGCTCAGTTTGAAGTCTTGAACAGTTAATCCGTTCAACCTGACTTCTTTCAAATAGTAGTGCTTTTTAGCCTGGTTTTTGGTTAAAATTTTCAGCGTCTTTCCATTTCCGAGCTTGATTGTGGCCGACTTTACAGAAGGGCTTCCGATAACATACTCATCACTGCCCGGACACACCGGATAAAACCCCAAAGCACTAAATATATACCAGGCCGACATCTGCCCGCAATCATCATTCCCACACAAACCATCAGGTGCATTGGCATACATATTTTCCATTATCATCCTGACTTTTTGTTGTGTTTTATCTGGCGAATCAGTATAGTTAAACAAATATGGAATATGATGACCGGGTTCATTACCATGAACATACATGCCCATAATGCCATCTCTTGTAATATCCTCGTTCTTTGCAATGTGCTCATCAGAAAGCTCCAGGCTGAAAAGGCTGTCAAGTTTTGCTTCAACCACAGATTTTCCTCCCATTAATGCAATCATTTCGGGTATTTGATGTGGAACATAAAAGCCGTAATTCCAGGCATTTCCTTCAATAAATCCCTGGCCATGTGTATCATAAGGATCAAATGGCCATTTAAACGAGCCATCAGACAAGCGGGCTTGCATAAAACCGGATTCAGGATTAAACTGATGTTGATAATTGAGTGCACGAGATTCAAAATCCATTTTTAAATTCGTATCTCCAGCATAAAATGCTATCTGAGCAATACACCAGTCGTCGTAAGCATACTCTAAAGTCTTACTCACAGCGTTTCCACTTTTATCTTCAGGAACAAATCCCAGCTGCATATAGTATTTCAAACCATCATAAAGCGGATATCGGGCAGTTTGTACGGCTGCATTAAGGGCTCGTTGTATATCTCCCTTAAATGTGCCCTTTGCAATGGCATCCACCAAAACTGAAACACTATGATAACCAATCATACACCAATTTTCGTTGGCATAGTGCGACCATACTGGCAACATAGGATGAACACTTTGATCAAAATGCGCCAGCATCGACTCAGCCATATCATGACTTCTATCAGCCTGAACCAAATTGAAAAGCGGATGCAGTGCCCTGTAAGTATCCCAAAGAGAGAATATTGTATAATTCGTAAAACCCTCAGCATGATGTATTTCCTGATCCAGCCCACGATACCTCCCATCTACATCCATATAAGTTATTGGGCTTAAAAAGCTGTGATAAAGTGCTGTATAAAAAACCACCTGATCATCCTCACTCATGGTTTCCACTTGAATCTTTGAGAGTTCATCATCCCATCTTTGTTGGCCCTCGCGAACAACACGGTCAAAATCCCAATGCGGAACTTCAATTTGAATGTTATTCAGAGCTGCTTTTGCACTTACTGATGAAAGCCCGACTTTAACCAACAACTCCTTGTTATCCGATAGATCCGGTTGGAGCCACATTCTGATTTTCCGGCCTGCTATTTCAGGAAAATTGAGCGTTTCGTCGAATTTACGATAGAAGCCTCTATAGATGGAGCTGTCATACTTTTCATGCCCATAGTTAACTAGCGGAGAGCTTAAAACAATGGCAAAATAAACCGTTCGGGTACGCGCCCAACCACTAGTTTGACGAAAACCAGTGATTAGGGTATCATTCTCAAACCTAACGAAGGTCCAAACATTTTTATCATCATAATTATAGATGCCGTGAATCAGGTCTAAAACGAGATAGTTTTGCAAGGAGTCTTCAAAAGAATAGCGATGAAAACCCACACGTGTTGAGGTAGTTAACTCCGCATTAATATTATAATCCTGTAATTTGACCTGATAATAATTCGGAACTGCTGTTTCCTCTTCATGACTAAAACGAGACCGATATCCACTTTCAGGATTATCGGCAGTGCCAGGGTTTAGTTTTAATTGTCCTGACACTGGCATAATAAGAATATCGCCCAAATCTGAGTGGCCAGTACCGCTAAAGTGGGTGTGACTAAAACCTACAATAGTAGGGTCGTCATATTGATATCCAGCACAATAAGCATAAACATCAGGATTATACGCTCCAGCTTTTTCATAGCTAACTGAATCAGTATCCGGACTCAGCTGCACCATTCCAAAAGGAACCGTAGCGCCCGGAAAAGTGTGTCCCATGCGCTGGGTACCAATAAACGGATTAACAAAATCGACAAAATTTGATTTATTCTGTGCTTCTGCCTTTAAGACAAAAACAAAAAGCACTAAAAACAAGCCGCTATAAACAAAACAGTTTCTAAAATATGAACCAGAAAAATGGACATCATTATATAAAGAAAAAAAACACCTTTTCATAGCGAATGTTACTTATCACCAGCATAACAGGCTGCACCAATTATGCCCGCCAAATTACGCAAACTTGCCGGTACTACATTAGCCTTAACATTCAGCTGTTGTTTATACTTATCAAACTTCTTGCTGGCTCCTCCTCCAAGAATAAACAAGTCTGGAGAAAAAAGCATTTCGAGATGCATCAGGTATTTGTTGAATCGTTTACCCCATTTCTCCCAGCTCAGGTCTTCGCGTTCGCGAGTTGCATCAGAGCAATATTTTTCGGCACTGTCTCCCTTAAATTCAAGGTGTCCCAGTTCGGTGCATGGTAACAATGCGCCTTGATGAATAATTGCCGAACCTATTCCTGTGCCAATTGTAAGCATCATAGCAATACCATCATGTCCGTTTCCAGCGCCAAAACGCAGCTCTCCAAGACCAGCAGCATCAGCATCGTTTATTACATAAACCTGCTGTTTGGTGGTTTCGGAAAGTAGCTGCTCCACCGGAATATCTACCCAGCTTTTATCAATATTTGCAGCAGTTTTTGCTACACCATTTCTGATCAGGGCAGGAAACCCACAGCCTATTGGACCAGTATAGTTAAAAAAGTTAACCAGCTTAAGCACAGTTGCTGCTACAGCTTCTGGTGTTGCTGGTTGTGGCGTTGCTATCCGGTGACGCTCAGTGACTAACGTACCGCTTTTTATGTTGACTACTGCACCTTTAATTCCACTACCGCCAATGTCTATTCCCAATATTTCCATAATGATGTGTTTCATCAAAAATAGCAAGAAAATGTATGCAATACAGCATATGAAAGCAATCTCTTATAATTTGAATGTATTTATCAACCAGGAAATCAATTAACAGGAATTACAAAACAATTAAGTACTGATACTTATCAACAGATTTAAGATACGCAATTCAACTTATTGTGCATATTATTAAGCTGTTATACTTTTGTGATATAAAATCAAATGTTCAAAGTGCAATATTGTGTTGGTATTTCGGTAGTCCTGTCATAGTTTAGGGAGCTGAGAAATACAGGAAGTAGAGATTATCCTTTGGTTGGTTTGGTTAATCTCATTGTTCTCACTACCGAAATCAAACCGTTTCACCTCCCGGTGGAGCGGTTTTTTTCTTTTACCTTTGCAAGCAGTATAAATGACGCAAATAGCTGGACACACAGGGATTTTTGATGTAAAACGGTGGTGTTTGTCATAAAAGCATAAAAAAAGGCAGTCAACTATTGTTAACTGCCTGATAAAGTGCGTGGAGCATAACGGAATCGAACCGTTGACCTTTTGACTGCCAGTCAAACGCTCTAGCCAACTGAGCTAATGCCCCAAAGCGGCTGCAAAAATAAGATTTTTTGTTTTGTTCTTCAAAATATTTTTATCCAGATTGAGAGAAAACAAGATCAGGACAAATTTTCCCAGTACCATTTACAGGCTTCTTTTAGTCCTGACTTTAGATTAAACTGAGGATTATAATCCAATAATTGCCTTCCTTTTTCGATTGAAGCAAGTGAATGAGGAATATCTCCTTGTCTGTAAGGACCATGTTTAATCTCAACAGCAGCGATTTTTGCATCATATTCTGCCAAAGCTTCTCTGAGCCAGACAGCCAGTTCATTTAATGTGGTTCTGTCACCAAATGCTACATTATATACCTGGTTTACAGCCAGAGAATTAGTAGTAGTGGCAGCTTTAAGATTAGCTTGAATAACATTATCAATATAAGTGAAATCGCGACTATATTCGCCTTTACCATTAATAACAATTGCTTCGTGACGCATATACTGCATTACCCACTTTGGAATTACTGCAGCATAGGCACCCGCTGGATCCTGTCGTCTCCCAAAAACGTTAAAATAGCGCAAGCCAATGGATTCTAAGCCATAAGTGCGGGCAAACACATCAGCATAAAGTTCATTTACATATTTTGTTATGGCATACGGAGAAAGTGGTCTTCCGATTTTTTCTTCCACCTTGGGAAGGCTTTCTGAGTCGCCATAAGTGCTGGAACTTGCCGCATAAATAAAACGTTTAACGCCATTATCGCGGGCTGCAATCATCATATTAAGGGTACCTGAAATATTTACAGCATTTGTTGTAGCAGGATCTTTGATAGATCGGGGTACTGAACCAAGTGCGGCCTGATGAAAAACGATTTCCTGTTCTTTGCAAGCGGCTATACATACATCTGTTTCTCTGATGTCTCCTTCCAGTAATTGAAAATTAGAACTTGATAAAAAAGGTTCAATGTTTTTTCTGTGGCCTGTTGCAAAATTATCCAGACAAGTCACTTTTGCTCCAATTTTCAATAAGGCTTCAACCAAGTTGGAACCAATAAAACCAGCTCCTCCGGTTACTAAAACTTTTTTATCTTTCAATTCCTGCATATCAATAATCATTTATTATTTACTGCCTCATTCGTTTTTTAACGGCTCAACTTTCGATCTTGGTATATTCAGGGAAATTAGCTGACCAACTGCCTCAATTTGCACAACAAGACGGTATTTGTTACGATAATGTACCATTCTGCCTATCAAACCTTCCATTTGTCCCTGCTTGATACGTACAAGTTGCCCCTCTTGTATTACTGAATTATCAAGCTCTTCCTGTTCGTCCTGTTCATCAAGGTAATATCTGATGGCCATAATTTGTGAATCAGGAACTACAGAGGGTTTTCCTTCAATAGAAACAAAACGGGCTACATTAGGCACATTTCTTACAGTATAAAGTTGTGACTCGTGAATATGTACAAAAACATAAGATCTAAAAAGTGGCTCTTCAATTTTTTTCTTACGGTCACTCCATTGCCGATATCTGGTAATTAGTGGCAGGTAAGACTCAACTCCCAAAAAATCAAGTTCTAACTGAACCTTTTTCTCCGCCTTTGATCGGGTGTAAATGGCATACCATTGTTTAGGTACAGCTTTAAATGCCGAATTATCTGAATAGTCAGACATCATCAACCACTATATCTTATTTAATAGTCGCTTAAAGAAACCTGGTTTATCATCTTTTCCTTCATCTGTATAATAGCCGTAACCATAACCATAGCCATAACCGTAACCGTAGCCGTAGCCATAACCGTAACCATAGCCATAACCATAGCCATAACCTCCACCCATCCGGATATCGTTAACAAGAATGTTCATAGGAATATTCCTGTCTTCTATATCTTTAATTATCGACTCGAAAATTTTCTTGTGGGTATAGTTTTGACGAACAATGAAAAGGTTTACGTCGGTATGCTTCATTAGCAGGAAGGCGTCAGTTACCAATCCAACTGGTGGGGTATCAATTATGATATAGTCATACCGTTCCCGTAACTCTTCAAATAGTGTTTTGCACTTCTCAGAAGCAATAAGTTCAGCCGGATTGGGAGGTACAGGACCCGCCATTATCAAATCAAAGTTTTCAACCTTTCCTGAAGGTTGGATGACCTCATCCAAAGTATGCTTATTAATCAAGTAAGTACTTAATCCATTCGTGTTTGATACACCAAAATCCTGATAAATTTTCGGCTTTCTGAGGTCAAATCCAAGCAGAACCGTCTTTTTACCATACATGGCATAAATACTAGCCATATTGATAGAAACAAAGGTTTTTCCTGCACTCACCATATCAGCCGTGATCAACACAACACTTTTTTCTTTTCCCTGAACCAAGTATTCAATATTTGTTCTAACTGAACGAAAAGACTCTGAAATAGAAGACTTTGGTGACTCAGCAACAACCAATTGTGTGTCCTTATTGTTGTGTAAAACCTGCCCAACAATTGGAAATTTAGTGGCTTTTTCTATTTCTTTACGATCAAAAATTTTATCATTCAGATAATCACGTCCAAGTATATATCCTACTGGTATAAGCAGTCCCAATAACAAAGCAATGGTATAATTCAATGATTTTTTTGGAAATACCTGGCTACTAAGTGATGGCTGAGCAAAATCAATTATTTCATTATCCGGCAAATTACTGGCCTTGGTAATTTGGGCTTCAGCTCTTTTCTGCATCAAAAAAGTGTAAATAGCATCATTAAGCTCAAATTTACGCTGATACCCAAGTAAAAGTCGTTGTGTAACAGGCAGTTTATTAAGTTGTTGATCAAGTTCTTCTATTCTTCGGTTTAAATCATTTAGCGCAATTTCTGAATTCAGAATGATGTTACTAATGTTTTCAAGTAAGGTCTTTTTTGTGTTCACAATTTGAGACTCGATACTTACAACAGTAGGGTGTTTTTCTGTAGAAGTTAAAAGCTGTTCCGCTTTAAGGGCTGAAAGATTTACCAGTTCCTGAACCAATCTGTTAAGCAATGGATCCTCAATTCCCATGGCACTTGGTGCAACCAGCTTATCAAGTTCGTTTAGGTTCACCTGTATGTATTGTTGAAGACTCTTATAGTATTTGGACTTCACCAGTAATTCAGCTTTTTGCTGTTCCAGCTCTTTGAGGTAATCAAATACCTGCTGCGATTGAAAATCAAGGTTCATCAGCTCGTTAGAGGTTTGGAAGTCCTGAAGGGCAATCTCTGCTTGTGTTAGAGAGTCCTGAATATCAACAAGCTGTCGGTCAATAAATTCAATGGTGTTTTCAGCAATTTGATTTTTCTTTTCAAGTCCTCTTTGCAAATAAACCTCTGTAAGTTTGTTTAAGAAGTCTGCTGATTTATCTTTAATATTTCCTTTCAATGAAATTTCAAGGATTGAGGCTTCACGGTTAATCGGTTCAATGGTAAAGCCCCTCATTGTTCGAAGAAGGCTCTGATAATCATTTAGGGTAAAGCTATAGTTTTTCTCGTAATGTGTTTCCGGATCAAACTTTTCATTTAAAACTATCTTGAATCTATTGTATTCGTTATCAATCCATTCGCCAAATTTATAATCTCCAGTGTATAGTACTTTTTCCTTAGCCCCTGCGAGTGGTTTGCCTTCAAGATAATTATATTGACTAATGTTTTCACCTTCAGCAGATAAGCTAAAAGTACCATCTTTTCTGAATGTAATGTTGTAGGGTAAGTTAACCGCCTGATCACGTGTAAAATCTACCTCCACAGTAAATGGTGAATCCAGGTAAAGTTCTTTTTTTATAAATCCATCCTCCTCAAAGTAAGACACTTCAAACTCCAGTGATTTAACCACACGATCACTCAAGGAATAAGACATCAAAATACCTATCTCGTTCTGTAAGTTTTGTTGTTGACTTAAACCAATACCTCCTAATAAGGCGGAAGGATCCATTTTCGATTTATCGTCTTTAACCAGTACTGAGGTTTTTACTTCAAAAACAGGTTTGGTGTATTTATTAAACAAAAATGCAACTAAAAGCGCAATAAAAATGGAGATGGCAAAAAGATACCAGAATCTTGTGAACTTGAAAAACAATGCTTTCAGGTCGATGGTTTCCTCTTGTTGGTAAGCTTGAAAATTTTCCACGGTAAAGGCTGTTTTTTATTTAAAAAAGTTGATTAGGAGTAATGCAGTTGAGATGGACGAAAATACCAGTGCATAGGGAAAAGTGGCAAAGCCATATTGCTTGATCTTGAGTGGCTCAACATAAATAATGTCGTTGGGTTTCATATAATAATAATCAGAACTCAGGATATCTGCTTTTTCCATATCCACCATGATTACTTCCGATCCGGTCTTTGTTTGACGGATAATCTTGATGTCATTACGTTTGGCAAAGTCGGTGAGGTCACCAGCCATTGATAAGGCTTCAAAAATATTGATTTCGGGTTGGTATACCTTATATTGCCCCGGACGTTTCACTTCACCTAAAACTGTAAGGTTAAAGTTTACAAGTTTAACAATTAACACTGTTTCTTTGAGATATTCATCCAGGATTTCCTGAATACGCTCTTTAATTTGCTCCACATTCAGGTTTTGAACATATATCTGACCGGCAAGCGGAAACTCTATCGTACCCTGCTCACTAACAGTGTAACTATTCAAATATACAGAAGCATCATTGGTAAATTGTTGAGTGTTTCCTGAACTGGAAACATTAAACATCATACTTGTTTTTTCGTCAAGGCTCACCACTTTGATGTAAAGGTTGTCTCCTGGTTGTAAGCGATAACTAATGGCACGCTCATTTTCGAAGGTAGGTTTTACTTCAGCCTGTTCGGCCATTTGCAAATACATCATTCTTTTTTGAGGAACACAGGAAGAAAGCACTGATGCAGCAATTACTAAACCAAATAAAATCCTGGTAATAAGTGCGGGGTTATTTTTCATTTATGTCAGCATTAAAAATTTTGGCTTTGGTTTGTATTGTTTAAAACTAAATTCAAAACAAGACAAATCACAGCTTGTGGTTAATTGTAGCAGCTTGTTTTTTACTAAGGACAAAGATATAATTGTAGTTTGGACCGCGCAAAAATAGTGCTATTTTTTGTCTTTACTAATAAAAAATTGTTAAGCCCTTGATAAAGTTGATTTTAGGGTTTATTGTTCTGATTCGGTAAATAGTATTCCAATGCGTTGAACGGCTGTCAGATTAAACTTTGTCATTTTGCTTTCTACCCGTACTTTCAAAGGCCCCGATTCTTCATAGGTAAATCCTTTAATTACAGGAAGTTGATGTTGAATTATTTGGTTAATTTGTTGGCCTGTCCATTCCAGCTGATCATTTTTAAGTTTAAAGGTATAATCCCTTGATCTTGTTCCTTCCTGAGGTAAATAAAAAGTGATATTTACAGCAATGTGATCCGTATAATAAAGATCAAGATGATCGAAAATAAAATACACATCCCAGCTACTGGAAGATTTCTCTGGCATAAAAGTATATTCCTGTATATCAAAACGATTCCATATTTGATCTTCAAAAACTGTTACATTTTCATACTTAACCGGAGATTTGCAGCCAGAAATCAAAGAGAAAACAATCAAAGCATTAAGCAGAACAAAACCTCTTATTATTCTCATTTATTACCGTTTATTTATTTAGGATTTATACAAAAATAGAAAGTTTTACAATAAGTAATGTCATTAAAAGAAAGTTCTATTTTCTACCAAAATCAGCTGGTATTTCGCCCCATTGTTCTGTTTCCCATTTCAATACAGCAACCCTGAAGTCATTATTTTTTAGCCAATCCTCGGCACGCTTTATTACAGCAAAAAGCTCTTTTGTTTGATCATTAATTGTAAGTTTAGTTTTAGCCTTACCTTCTTTTACCCAATTGATGGCATTACGGGAATCGCTGTAAATCAGATAATTGGTCTTGTTTTTTTTCTGCCATGCCAAACCATGTACAATCGCTAAAAACTCACCAATATTATTAGTTCCAAGATCATATACTTTACTCTTAAAAATCTCTGTACCTGTTGCTGTAAAAACACCCCTGTATTCCATTTTACCCGGATTTCCTGAGCAAGCCGCATCAACACAAATGGAATTACTTAAAGGTGGGTTAATAAGTGAATCAAAAATTTTTTCAAGTTTTTGTTCCTTGAAGTTTTCCGGACCAGAATCAAGTGCCTGAACTGCTTCCTGTTTACTTGAAAAAGCTTTAAATTTTGCACCCTGAAAGCCTTCCACCTGTTTACGACAATCCTCCCAACTGCTATAAACTCCTGGTTTATACCCCACCCACACAACATAAAACTTTTGCTTTTTTCCCATACTGCAAAATTACACTTTTGCTGCTTTATGGCGTTGCTACTGATATTCAGGAATAATTAAATTTGCATTTTTTGTAAATCAATGGACTACAAACTGGCTCTTTTGCTATTTTTCTATCTGATTAGCCCTTTAATAATCAAATGGGCTTCTAAGCGCTTTGAATTTATCAACCGACTGGGCACAGTTCTGGTAGCTTATGTGATTGGTTTACTGGCAGGCCAACTGGACATATTTCCCGATAACGCAGATTTTTTACAGACCTGGATAATGAATCTCAGCATTCCTTTGGCAATTCCACTTTTGCTTTTTGGTTCAAGGCTTAATCAATGGAAATCATTGGCAAAAGCAGGATTCAGTGCTATGATGCTTGCAATTTTTTCTGTATTGGTCATGGTTTTTCTTGGCTATGCATTGTTTCGAGGAAGTGATTCCGAACTATGGAAAATCAGCGGTATGCTGGTTGGAGTATACACTGGTGGCACTCCAAATCTGGCTTCATTAAAACTCATGCTCGATGTAGATGAAAACATCTATTTGCTCACCCACACTTACGACATGATATTGTCAGGTTTTTATCTCTTGTTTCTTTTACTCCTGGGTCAAAAACTTTTTGGACTAATACTGCCTGCCTTTGAGGGAAAAAGAGAAGCCGCTACAGATTCTGATGTTTTGACGAATAAAAAAACACCTGTCTTTAAAGGAATTAAGAACAATCTCTTACTAATTACGGCTTCTGTTTTAATCTTAGCTGTTGCTGCTATCATTGGAGAGTTGGCTCCTGAAAGCCTGAGAATGGCCACTATTATGCTATTGATAACCAGCCTGGGTATGTTGGGTTCTTCAATACCTGCCTTGAGAAACAACCCACAAGGATTTGACATTGGCATGTATTTTATTCTGGTTTTTAGTATTGCTGTCAGCTCAATGGTAGATATCAATGAAATGTTTACTGCCTCCCCACAGCTAATCTACTATATTACACTTGTTGTTTTTGGTTCACTAATACTCCATGTAATCCTTTCCTTTTTTTTCAAAATGGATTCCGAAACTGTAATGGTAACATCAACAGCCTTAATTTGCAGCCCTCCTTTTGTACCAGTAATTGCGGGCGCGTTAAATAACAGGGCACTTGTTTTGCCTGGATTAAGTATTGGTATTATTGGTTATGCCATTGGTAATTATCTGGGATTTTTAGTCGCAACTTTTCTTCACTGGCTGGGCTAATACTGTTCGAAATCGAATAATCCTGAGCGAACACGCACACTTTTAGGCTTCAGATTCATGGCTGCACTAATGCTATTAACAATTATATATTATTGGTATATAGTTGTTTATGTTTTTTTGGCATTATTTATGGTAATGCATTTACGACTTTGCTTTAGTACCAAAATCCAACAACAACATGATTAAATTCAACGGTATACACAAAAGCTATCAAACAGGCAGCAACAGCCTTCATGTATTAAAAGGCATTGATCTTGAGGTAGAAGCTGGTGAAATGGTAGCCATTATGGGCTCATCCGGCTCCGGAAAATCAACCCTGCTGAACATCATTGGTTTGCTTGACGTGCATGATAAAGGCGACTACCTGCTGGATAACAACCTGATCAAAGGACTAACTGAAACCAAGGCAGCACAACTACGCAACCAGTTTTTAGGATTTGTATTTCAGTCATTTAATTTGATCAGTTTCAAAAATGCTGTAGAAAATGTAGCACTGCCTCTTTACTATCAAGGTGTTTCACGCCGAAAAAGAAATAAAATTGCCATGGAATACCTTGAAAAAGTTGGATTATTGCCATGGGCTGATCATTTGCCAAATGAACTTTCAGGAGGTCAGAAGCAGCGATTGGCAATTGCGCGTGCACTCATTGGGCAACCCAAAGTTATTTTAGCTGATGAACCCACCGGAGCCCTTGACAGCATTACCTCACAGGAAGTTATGGAACTGTTTCAAGAGATCAATCAAAGTGGTATCACCATTATCATTGTGACACATGAAAATGACATTGCCCATCAAACTCAGCGTATTATCAGACTCCATGATGGGAAAATAGATAAGGATTTTAAGAATGGTCATTCTAAAACAAAGTATGCACCTGTTGAAACAGTTTAACAACTCAACTATATGTTTGATTTAGATAAATGGCAAGAGATTTTTAATACGATAGAAAAGAATAAGTTACGTACTTTTCTAACTGGATTCTCTGTTGCATGGGGCATCTTTATGTTAATCATTCTGCAGGGTTCAGGTGTTGGTTTACAAAAAGGCGTTGAAAATGAGTTTAGATCCTCAGCCACAAATGCTATCTGGATTTGGAATGGTCAAACCAGCAAGCCTTACAAAGGAACAAAACCAGGACGCCGAATTTCAATGACCAATGACGATTATAGTTTTTTAAACACTCATGTAAAAGGTCTTGATAACATTAGTGGCCGCTATAACATTTGGGGAAGCAATACGCTAACATACAAAAATCAATCTGGTTCTTTTAATATCCGAGGTATTCATTCCGATTATCAGGAAGTTGAGAAACTTACACTGATGAAAGGTCGTTTTATAAACGAAAACGATCAAAACCAAACACGTAAAAATGTATTAATCAGTAAATTAGTTGAAGAAGCTCTGTTTAAGCAAGAAGATCCGATAGGAAAGTATATTGGTATCAACGGCATTCCATTTAAGGTTATTGGTGTTTTTGATGACGATGATGGAAGAGACGACAATATGCAGCTTGTATATGTTTCAATAGCTACTGCACAAGCCGTTTTTGGCGGACAACGCGATATTCATGGGATGGTTGTTACTGTTGGTGATGCCAATGAAGCAGAAGCCATTGCCATTGAGGATGAACTAAAGGCAAAAATGGCAGCACGACACAAATACGATCCAACTGACGAGCGTGCGATGTTTTTTTGGAACAGCGTTGAAGAATTTGCCCGTTTTCAAAAGCTCTTTGCAAGTATTCGGTTGTTTATCTGGGTAATTGGCATAGGAACGATTATAGCTGGGGTAGTTGGTGTTAGCAACATTATGATGATTGTTGTAAAAGACCGCACCAAAGAAATTGGTGTTCGTAAAGCTTTAGGTGCAACTCCACGCAGCATAGTTAGTCTTATATTACAGGAAGCTGTGCTTATTACAGCTTTTGCCGGATACATTGGTTTGGTATTAGGTGTGGGTTTATTGGAGCTGATTTCTGATCACATTCAAACACCCTTTTTCAAAGAGCCTGAAGTTGATATCACCATTGCCATTGGAGCAACTGTTTTGTTGATAATTGCCGGAGCACTGGCCGGGTTTTTTCCTGCACGCCGCGCTGCTTCCATCAAGCCTATTGAAGCATTAAGAGATGAATAAAAACAAATTAACACATAACTATTATGTTTGATCGCGACAGGTGGCACGAAATCTGGAGTAGCCTTGCGAAAAACAAGGTAAGAACATTTTTAACAGCATTTGGTGTGTTTTGGGGCATTTTTATGCTTATGATTATGCTGGGCTCCGGTAATGGATTGCAAAATGGAGTAACGCACGGCATGGGCGATATTGCATCAAATAGTGTGTTCATGTGGACCAGACCAACTACCGAACCTTACAAGGGTTTTTCACGAAACAGAAGATTTTATTATCAAAATGAAGACATACAGGTACTAAAAGATAATATTCCTGAACTGGAATTGGTTTCACCCCGGCTGGAAGGCGGAGGACGACGTGCTGGTGATAATGTTATATACAAACAAAATGCTGGTGCTTTTAGTATCTATGGAGATTACCCGGAGTGGAACCTGATTGATCCGGCAGAAATGATAAAAGGCAGGTTTTTAAATGGGATTGATATTGAGGAAAAACGAAAGGTAGCAGTAATTGGTAACAGGGTTTATGAAGTTCTCTTTGAAAAAGAAGAAGACCCTATTGGTAAATATATTAAAATCAACGGCGTATACTTCCAGGTAGTGGGTGTTTTTAAACCCAAAAACATGAATATGAATTTTGGTGGCGATAAGGAGCAAAGCATTCATTTACCATTTACTACTTTACAAAAAGTCTACAATTACGGTAATATTGTAGGGTGGTTTGCACTCACCTCAAAACCAGAAGTAGACGTTAGTGTTGTCGAAGAAAAAGCAGCCAGTTTACTTAAAGAACGACACAAAGTGGCACCACATGACACCCGTGCCATAGGTTCATTTAATCTCCAGAAAGAATTTAAACAGATGACAGGTTTGTTTGCCGGCATTAGAGGATTGATCTGGATTGTAGGCACAGGAACATTATTGGCTGGTGTTATTGGAATATCAAACATTATGCTCGTTATTGTCAAAGAACGCACCAAAGAAATTGGAATTATGCGTGCGCTGGGAGCCTCTCCATTGCGGGTAATCGGTCAAATTGTTACCGAATCTGTTGTGCTGACCAGCATTGCGGGTTATGCAGGATTAGTAGCAGGAGTACTTATCATGGAGCTTGTAGATAAAAACCTGCCAGCACCTACCAACCAGGAAACTATGTTCTTACATCCTGTTGTTGATTTTCAGGTGGCAATTACAGCCCTTGCAATTGTTGTAATCTCTGGTGTTTTGGCTGGTTTGATTCCAGCCCGAAAAGCTGTAAGCGTAAAACCTATAGATGCACTTCGATACGAATAAATCAAATACACACAATAAAATTCAATTCAAAATGAAAACATTTCTTAAAATCAGTGTTGCACTCATAATAGTTGCAGTATTCGTTGGTACGATTTTTTATCTGTATAAAAAGTCACAAGCCGAACCAATTGTGTATGACACAACCACTGCATTTAAAACAGACATCATTAAAAAAACCGTTGCAACTGGCTCAGTAGTTCCAAGAAAAGAAATTGAAATTACGCCAAAAGTATCTGGAATTGTGGAGGAGATCTATGTTGAACCGGGAGATGTGGTAAAAAAAGATCAACTTATTGCCAGGGTCAAAATCATTCCCGACATGATTAGCCTCAATAATGCTGAATCCCGCGTAAAACGTGCAAAAATACAATTGGAAGAAGCGCGTAAAAATCACGAGCGATATAAAAAACTTTTCGAACAACAAGTGATACCTGAAGCAGATTTTCTTACCTACGATATAGCCTTTAGAAATGCCAGGGAAGAAGTTGAAACTGCAGAGGACAACCTGCAACTGATTCGTGAAGGTGCAACAAAAAAAGCAGGTAATGTTACAAACACGCTTATTCGCTCAACTATTGAAGGCATGGTGCTTGATGTTCCGGTTGAAGAAGGTAATTCTGTAATCGAAAGCAACACCTTTAACAATGGAACCGTAATTGCAACAATTGCAGATATGAGTGAGATGATTTTTGAAGGTAAAGTAGATGAATCAGAGGTTGGAAAAATCAAAGAAGGAATGCAATTGATCATGACAATAGGAGCCATTGAAAACGAAAACTTTGATGCTGTATTAGAGCATATTGCACCAAAAGGAGTTGAAGAAAATGGCACCATACAATTCGAAATAAGAGCCGCTGTTGATCTAAAGGAAAATCAGTTTATCAGGGCTGGTTACAGTGCCAATGCCGATATAGTTCTTGAACGTAAAGATCAGGTATTGGCTGTGAATGAAGGCTTATTACTGATTGAAAATGACACTACTTATGTAGAAATTGAAACCGCGCCGCAACAATTCGAAAAACGTGTTGTAAAAACAGGTTTGTCTGATGGCATCAATATTGAAATTTTGGATGGTATTTCGGAATCCGATAAGATAAAAGCCGCTGCTTTGTAGCGCTTTGTTGTGTGTTGGTTTGGTACCCGCGGCCTTTTCTAGGCTGCGGGTTTTTTAAACTTCTGAAAGAAAACTGTCTAAATTATCAAATTTATGGTGATAATCGTCCATTGACCTTTTGATCACCTCGTGCGCTTCATCTATCCCATAAACATGCGAAATTTCAACGTTGCTTTCTTTGCCGGGCAAATCCTTATAAGTAAGGAAGTAATGCTTTAACCGGTCAATTACCAATGCAGGACAATCCTCCATATCACGATAGCCCCCATAAACAGCATCATTATCAAGTACGGCAACTATTTTATCATCCGCTTCATTACCATCAATCATTCTGAAACCGCCAATAGGTCTTGCGCGAACCAATATATCTCCGTGGGTGATATCTTTTTCGGTTAAGACACAAATATCCAATGGATCGCGATCACCATTTATGTCTGTACGGCCAGTTTTCTGATTACAAAATTCAGCCACACGATCAGCACAAAATGTTTGAGGTACAAAACCATACAACGCTGGTACTACATTGGAGTATTTCTGAGGTCGGTCAAGCCTGAGATAACCAGAAACCTTGTCTACTTCATACTTTACAGTATCTGTTGGCACCATTTCAATATAGCAGATCACTACTTCAGGTGCATCAGGACCAATTTCAACACCATGCCAAGGATGCGATTTATAGCGAAGTCCCATTAGCCGCCCAATGGGATCCATGATTTTAGACATACGCTTATTAATTATGGTTAGTGGCGTGCAAAGTTAGGCTTTTAGATTCCTCCATAGCCCATAAAGTAAAAAACTTAAGTAAAATTAATTTCCAATATTCAAATGGGCAGGCACTGAAAGGTGACCCTGCATCAGCTTCCACTGTCCGTCAGGATTTTTATCAAGCACACCTGTAAAACGAATTCCTTCCAAACTATGTGCAACGCTGTCATACATAAAATTGTAGTTCATCGTTTTAGTAAACCAGGCTGTATTTCCGGTACAATTAATTCTGATAAATTGATCACTGGTCGAAATAAGCGTATTAGAAATACTATTAAACTGGTCACGGTAGGCTTTTCGAATGTTTTCCCATCCCATTAATTTCTCATGACTGTCAGTTCCGATTAAAATAATACTGTCGTTTGCAGCCCAACTTTGCTCAACCATGGCATAATCCTCATTTTCGAGTGCAATAACATATGATTCTAGCAAGTCTTCGATTGTATCAATCTCATTAGCAATGACGGGCTCGTCCGGACATTGATTGCAGGCAACCAAAACCAACAAAGCAAGGAAAGGTAATAATCTTTTCATACATCTCGGATTTTAGGTTTTTTAACAATTTTATTTCAACCTATGAAGATACAACAATTTGATACCAAAGTCCTATCAACAAACTAATTTAGAATCGTTTTAAAGAAAAATGCAGCCATTTTTATGATTAATAATAATGCAATTAACTGCTTTCCAAAGAAATTCGCAAAAAAAGTCTTTCCTATTCAAGGATTCTTTTGTAAAATTGCACCCAATTTCTAACCCCTTGAAGCAACCTACATAAATGGCGATTCATAAAGGAATAAATAAAAGCAGATCAATAAGTTACATAACAACGATGCTGCTTGTTGGTTTTTTTGCCTGGTCATTAAACGTGCATGCTGACGAAGATTTATACCAGGTTTCGGAACAGACGGAAGAAAAAATGGAAGAAGCCGACCTGGATGCCGGAAAAATTATCATAGGCCATATTGTTGATGCCTACGAATGGCATATCGCTGATTATGGACACACCCATATTTCAGTTCCTCTGCCGGTAATACTGTATGATCAGGGTGAATGGCATTTCTTTATGTCATCAAAATTTCATCATGGCAAAACTGCTTACAAAGGTTTTGAAATAGCCAAAGAAGGCACCCTCAAAGGCAAAATTGTCAGAAAAGACGCTGAAGGCAATTATGTATTACCCATTGATCTTTCTCTCACAAAAAACTCATTTGCAGTAATTATCTATAGTATTATCGTTGTACTTGTTATTCTTAGTATTGCAAAATCATACCGTTTGCGTGAGCGAAAAGCACCAAAAGGCCTGCAGTCTGTATTTGAGCCAATAATTCTTTTCATTCGTGATGAAGTTGCTTTGCCTGCCATTGGGAAAAAACATTACGAAAGATTTCTACCCTACCTGTTTACTGTTTTCTTCTTTATTTTTTTCAACAATCTTTTAGGTTTGGTTCCCATTTTTCCTTTTGGCGCCAACGTAACCGGAAATATAGCAGTAACAGGTGTTTTAGCTTTATTTACATTTGCCATCACAACATTTTCAGGCAACAAAAACTATTATGCTCATATTTTTAATACACCTGGAGTACCGTGGTGGCTTAAAATACCGATTCCATTAATGCCAATCATTGAGCTTGTTGGGGTATTTACTAAACCTTTTGTATTGGCAGTTCGTTTGTTTGCCAATATGAGTGCTGGTCACATCATCATTCTCGGATTTATCAGTTTGATTTTTGTTTTTGGACAAGCCAGCGTTTATGCGGGATATGGTATTTCGATTCTTTCGGTAAGTCTTTCAATATTTATATATTTACTTAAGTTGTTGGTGTCATTCATTCAGGCGTATGTATTTACCTTGCTGTCAGCTTTATTTTTTGGAATGGCAGTAGAAGAACACCATTAATTTGAAACCCATTTATTAATCATTAATATTTACAACCATGGAATTATTAACCATTTTGTTACAAGCAGTTAGCGATTTAACTCCAATTGCAAAAATGGCTGCCGGTTTGGGAGCAAGTATTGCTACTATCGGTGCCAGTATGGGTATCGGTCAGATTGGCCGTAGTGCTTTGGAATCAATCGCACGCCAGCCCGAAGCTGCCGGTGATATTCGTTCAAACATGATCGTATCAGCCGCACTTATCGAAGGTGTTGCCTTCTTTGCTATCGTGGTATGTTTGCTGATTGTTTTCTTGTAACAGTAACAATTATCCGGTTTTGCAACGGTTGGTTGCAAAACCGGGTTTTATTTCATTTGTTGTTATAATGCTTAACTAAAAAATATATGGAACTTGTAACTCCCGGATTAGGACTGATTTTCTGGATGACTTTAGCTTTTGGTACGGTTTTTTACATTTTGAAAAAATTTGCCTGGCCTATCATCATTCAATCACTCAAGGATCGCGAAAAACATATCGAAGAAGCCCTTCAGGCAGCAGACCGCACACATGAAGAAATGAAGAAACTTCAGCTCGATAATGAAGCCTTGCTAAAAAAGGCAAAAGAAGAAAGAGATCAATTGATGATGGAAGCACGTAAATTGCGCGATAAAATGATTGATGAAGCACGTACAAAAGCCAACGAAGAAGCTGACCGCATCGTTGAAAATGCAAAAGTACGGATCGAAAATGAGCGAAAAGCAGCTATGACTGATATTAAAAACCAAATTGCGAAAACATCTATTGACATAGCAGAATTGGTTTTACGTGAAAAAATGAAATCATCAGATGCTCAAAAAGCTTATATTGAAAAGCTCATCGAAGATAAACAGTTAAACTAGTTAGCCATCAGTAAAATACATTCACACGATGAAAAACATACTCCTGGCAAAACGATACGCTAAAGCTCTTTTTGATCTTGCCGTTGAAGACGGTAAAATTGAAGAGGTAAAGGACGATATGAAACTGGTGGCTGATGTGATGACTGAAAACAGAGAACTCAGACGCATGATGGCTAGCCCGGTGATCCCTCCGGCACGCAAAAAAGCTGTTGTCAAAAATATTTTTAAAGGTAAAATTAATAAACATAGTCAGGCTTTCCTTGAAATACTGATACGTAAAGGTCGTGAGGAGCAAATCCATGACATTGCACAACAGTTCCATCAAAGTTACCTCGACTATAAGAATATAGCAATAGTTGAAATTACAACAGCAGTAAACATTGACGAAAAACTGAGATCAAGAATGGTATCACTCATGGAAGACCGAACAAAAAAGACCATTCAAATGCAGGAAAAACTTGACCCTGAAATTATTGGAGGGTTTAAGCTGAAACTGAATGATTATCAATATGATGCCAGCATCAGCAAAATCATTTCCCAGCTTCACAAAGAATTTGATAAAAATTTATTTATAAAAGGATTTTAACGCAACAACAACGGAATTATGGCAACAATAAAACCCGCAGAAGTATCAGCAATTCTTCGCCAGGAACTGGCCGGTTTCAAAACCGATGCCGTATTGGAAGAAGTAGGTTCTGTTTTACAAATTGGTGATGGTATCGCCCGTGTATATGGTATGGGAAATGCCGAATCAGGCGAACTCGTTGAATTCGAAAAAAACGGCCTGATGGGTATCGTGCTCAACCTCGAAGAAGATAATGTTGGGGTAGTATTGCTGGGCGAAAGTGAAGATATCAATGAGGGTGATACAGTTAAGCGCACCGGACGTATTGCATCTCTAAAAGTTGGTGAAGGTATGCTGGGTCGTGTTATAAACACGCTTGGCGAACCTATTGACGGTAAAGGTGATATCGCTGGTGAAACCTATGAGATGCCGCTCGAACGGAAAGCCCCCGGAGTAATATTCCGTCAGCCTGTAAATGAACCCTTACAAACTGGTATCAAAGCTATTGATGCTATGATCCCGATTGGACGCGGACAGCGCGAGCTGATTATTGGTGATCGTCAAACCGGGAAAACAGCTATTGCAATTGACACAATCCTTAATCAAAAAGAGTTTTACGATCAGGGCGAACCAGTGTATTGTATTTATGTTGCTGTTGGTCAAAAAGGATCTACTGTTGCACAAATTGTAAAAACATTGGAAGACAATGGCGCCATGCCATACAGTGTTGTTATCTCTGCAACAGCTTCCGATCCGGCAGCCATGCAGTTTTATGCTCCGTTTGCCGGCGCTGCTATAGGTGAATTTTTCCGCGACACAGGCCGCCCAGCTCTTGTTATTTATGATGACCTCTCAAAGCAGGCTGTTGCCTATCGCGAAGTATCCCTGCTGTTGCGTCGTCCTCCCGGACGGGAAGCTTATCCTGGAGACGTTTTCTATCTGCACTCACGTTTGCTTGAACGGGCAGCCAAAGTTATCAACTCAGATGAGATTGCCAAAAACATGAATGACCTGCCCGAAAGCATCAAGCATTTGGCAAAAGGTGGTGGATCACTCACTGCCCTTCCAATTATTGAAACCCAGGCAGGAGATGTTTCTGCCTATATTCCTACTAATGTAATTTCTATTACAGACGGTCAGATATTCCTTGAAACCAATTTGTTCAACTCCGGTATTCGTCCGGCAATCAATGTTGGGATTTCCGTTTCACGTGTAGGTGGTAATGCGCAAATCAAATCGATGAAAAAAGTAGCAGGTACGCTCAAACTCGACCAGGCACAGTTCCGCGAATTGGAAGCCTTTGCCAAGTTTGGTTCCGATCTTGATGCCGCAACAATGGCTGTGCTGGATAAAGGACGTCGCAATGTGGAAATTCTTAAGCAGCCACAATACTCTCCCATGAAGGTTGAAAATCAGGTTGCAATAATTTTCTGTGGAACACAAAACCTTCTGAGAAAAGTACCTGTAAACAAAGTAAATGATTTTCAAGATTCCTTTTTGCACCACTTGGAAGAAAATCATGCAGAATTATTAAAAGAACTAAAAGCTGGAAAATATACTGATGAGATCACTGAAAAGCTGCGTAAAATAGCTGTAGAGATCACTTCAACATACGAGAAATAGTTTTCCCTGCGCGAATTATAACACCTTCAAAGGATGGCCAATTTAAAAGAAGTAAGAACACGTATTGAGTCTGTCAACTCGACAAAGCAGATTACCAGTGCCATGAAAATGGTGGCTGCATCCAAATTGCGTCGTGCTCAAAATGCGATTACAACGATGCGTCCTTATGCAGCCAAACTGCAGGAGTTAATGCAGGATTTGAATCGTAGTGCAGAACAAGCCGACGACAATAAATATGCTGTAGTGAGACCAGCAGAAAAGATCCTTCTGGTACCTGTTACTTCAAATCGTGGCTTGTGCGGAGCTTTTAACACCAATGTTATTCGTGCCACAGTAAAACTTATAAATGAATCATACGAAGCCCAAAACAAGGCTGGTAACCTGAAAGTTTTTTGTATTGGTAAAAAAGGCGAGGATTTCTTCAAAAGCAGAAAATTTAACCTATACAATGCAAACCATACTATTTTTGATAACCTTGTTTTTAATGAAGTTGTACCGCTTGCAGAAGAAATAATGGAAGCTTTTGTTAGTGGAGAGTTCGATCAGGTTGTATTTGTTTACAATCGCTTTAAAAACGCTGCTACTCAAATCTTAGTTCAGGAGCAGTTCCTTCCGGTTGAAATGCCTGCCCAAGATGACAATAAACACACAGAAGGTGTTGAATACATTTTTGAACCAGGTAAGGATGAAATTCTTGGTGAATTAATACCGAAAACCCTTAAGATACAGGTTTACAAAATGTTGCTTGACAGTTTTGCTTCTGAACATGGTGCTCGTATGACGGCCATGCATAAAGCAACCGATAATGCCACTGAATTACTTAAAGAATTAAAGCTGAGTTATAATAAAGCCCGTCAGGCTGCTATCACAAACGAAATTCTTGAAATCGTAGGTGGTGCCAATGCACTGAACGGTTAATAAAGATTAAGAAATCTTTAAAAATTGAACCAGCTGAATTTGCAATTGTTACATAAGAAAAACGAATGCTATGTTAAAGACTAAAGTTGAAGACGCATTAAATGCGCAAATTTTGAAAGAAGAACATTCCTCACGCATCTACCTGGCTATGGCAATCTGGTGCGAAGCAAACGGATATCCGGGTGCCGCAGCGTTTCTGTATCGCCAGTCAGACGAAGAACGTATGCATCAGTTAAAGTTGGTACACTACGTAAATGACCGTGGAGGTAAAGCTAAAGTTGGCTCACTTGAGTCGCCTGATGCAACGTATAAATCTTTAGTTGATGTGTTTGAAAAAGTGATGAAGCACGAACAGTATATCACTGAATCAATCAACGATGTTTATGCAATAACCCTCGAAGAAAAAGATTACACAACCGGAAACTTCCTGCAGTGGTATATCAATGAGCAAATTGAGGAAGAAAGTACGATGAGCACCATTTTAGACAAGCTAAACCTTGTAGGTGATCAAAAAGGCGGTATGTTCCATATCGACAAAGAACTGGAAGCCATGACTGCTGCAGCTCCGGATCCAGCTGCCGAATAGTTGGATAAAAGTTTTCCTAAAAATGTAAAAGCCGGCTATGTGAAATACAAAGCCGGCTTTTAATTTTTGCTTTCATGGCTTTATTCAGCCAATACTAATACTTTGTTGTGAAGTACTTCCAAAACACCTCCGTTGATCTCTAAAAACTGATTTTTTTTATCACTCTGCTGGTATTTTATCCGCCCTTTGCCCAATGCTGCAATCATAGGAGCGTGATTATTCAATATTTCGAATAATCCATCCAGTCCCGGAAGCTGAACTAAATCTACCTCACCTTCGAACAAAGTAGTATCGGGAGTAATAACTTCAAGTTTCATAGCAACAATTTATGATTTACTTTCGGCCATCAGTTTCTTGCCCTTTTCTATGGCTTCTTCTATAGTTCCAACAAGGTTAAATGCCGCTTCAGGATATTCATCCACCTCGCCGTTCATAATCATTTTAAAGCCTTTAATAGTATCCTCAATGCTTACAATAGTTCCCGGAATACCAGTAAATTGTTCTGCAACATGGAAAGGCTGTGAAAGGAAACGCTGCACACGACGGGCGCGATGCACAATTTGTTTATCTTCTTCAGAAAGTTCGTCCATACCCAGGATAGCAATGATGTCCTGTAGCTCTTTGTAGCGTTGCAGGATATTCTTAACTTCCTGTGCTGTTTTATAATGCTCTTCACCAACTACTTCGGGTGTTAAAATTCGGGAAGTAGAATCGAGCGGATCAACAGCAGGATAGATACCAAGTTCTGCAATCTTACGGTTCAATACTGTGGTTGCATCAAGGTGAGCAAATGTAGTGGCCGGAGCAGGGTCAGTAAGGTCATCAGCAGGCACATAAACAGCCTGAACAGAAGTAATTGATCCACGCTTGGTAGAAGTAATTCGTTCCTGCATCATACCCATTTCAGTAGCCAGCGTAGGTTGGTATCCTACTGCAGAAGGCATACGACCAAGCAAAGCAGAAACTTCGGAACCAGCCTGTGTAAAACGGAAGATATTATCAATAAAGAAAAGAATATCTTTTCCACCTGTTTCTTCGTCACCATCACGGAAATACTCGGCAAGGGTAAGACCACTCAAAGCTACTCTGGCACGTGCACCCGGAGGTTCATTCATCTGTCCGAAAACTAATGTGGCTTGTGATTCCTGCAGCTCTTTAGGGTCAACTTTAGACAAATCCCATCCACCCTTTTCCATATTTTCCAGGAATTCTTTTCCGTATTTGATAACACCGGATTCTATCATTTCGCGCAACAAATCATTTCCTTCACGGGTACGTTCTCCAACACCGGCAAATACCGACATTCCGGAATAGGATTTGGCAATATTATTTATCAACTCCATGATAATTACCGTTTTACCCACACCTGCACCGCCAAAAAGTCCGATTTTTCCACCTTTTGCATAGGGCTCAATAAGGTCGATAACTTTAATACCAGTATAAAGCACCTCACTTTGGGTGGTGAGATTCTCAAACTTGGGTGGCTCGCGATGAATACTGTAAGAAGTTTTGCTATTTATTTCACTTAATCCATCGATTGGCTTTCCAATCACATTAAACAGCCGGCCTTTGATTTCATCGCCAGTAGGCATCGAAATAGGTTTGCCAAGTGAAACTACTGGCATACCACGCCTTAAACCATCAGTAGAGTCCATGGCAATGGCTCTGATCGTATTTTCACCAATGGCCTGTTGTGCTTCAAGGATAAGGGTTTCACCGTTTTCACGGGTTATTTCCAACGCATCATGAAGGTTGGGAAGATCTGATTCTTGTTCGAAGGCAACGTCAATCACCGGTCCGATGATCTGTGCAATACGTCCGCTTATTGTCTTACTCATTTGGGTTACAATAGGATTAGGTTGATAGAAATTTGGCGCAAAGATACTATTTCAATTCGTTTTAAATAGGTTAAAATGCTGGTTTTTTGCAAAAAAAGCGTCTAATTTGCTAATGGCCTTTTAAAAACTTCCGTTCAAAAAGCAATAACCACAAAACTCCTGTAGTGATAGAGGCATCCGCAATATTAAATACAGGTCTGAAAAAAATAAAATACCCATCATTTCCAAAGATAAAATCAGGAATCCACGAGGGTGCTTCTGCCTGGTTCAGAATTAAGAGTGGAAAATAAAACATATCCACAACTTTTCCATGCAAAAAACCGGCATAGCCACCAGCTTCAGGAAATAAAGTGGCAACTGTATGATAACTACTGGCACTAAAAATCACGCCATACAACACACTATCAATAATGTTTCCGATTGCCCCTGCCAGGATCATTGATAATCCAAAAACAGGTCCGAAACTAGTTTTCTTTCTGGTCAGAATAACCAGATAAATCACAATTGCAATAACAGCTAAAATGCGAAAAATACTGAGTGCAAGTTTTCCCCACTCGCCGGCAAACTCAATTCCAAAAGCCATGCCGTTATTTTCAGTAAAGTGTATGATAAACCAATTAGTAACAGGTATTTCCTGCCCGATTGTCATTGTAAGTTTGATGTAAAACTTTAGTAATTGATCAATTAGCAGTACAAAAAACACAAGTAGAAGAGATTTTTTCAAGGCAGGTTATTGTTTAAGTTATTTATACAAATAAACTCATCCCTTTTTGATCCTCTTTATAATCAGATGCAAAAAGGGATTAATTGTTTTGTCGTTTAAGTACATACATCAATGCCAGATAAATCAAGCTTTTGGTTGCTGCAGTTTTGCTTCTATACTTAGTGTGGCATGTGGCACAATACGCAGCCTTTCTTTTGGAATTAGCTTACCTGTGACCCGACAAATACCGTAGGTTTTATTTTCGATTCGGATCAGGGCATTTTCGAGATTGTTAATGAATTTTTGCTGGCGAGCTGCAAGTCGTCCGTTTTCTTCTTTGGAAAGCACCTGATAGCCTTCTTCCAATACTTTAAAAGTTGGTGAAGTATCATCTGTGCCATTTTCGTCGCCTGTAGAAATAGCTTCTGTAAGTAATTTTAAATCAGCTCTGGCTTTTTCCAGTTTGTTTAAAATAATACTTCTGAATTCTTCCAGCTCCTCATCAGAATAGCGATTCTTCTTCGATTCAGTATTCTGCACTTTCTCTTGCTCTTTCATAGCTTTAAGGTGTTTGTTAATCCGCCTGCCTTACGCATAAGGTTTTATTCCGGTATAAANNAAAAAGTGATATTACCGTCTTTCTATAGAAAAAATCTTGCCTAAGCTTTAGATATTCCCATTCTAACTATCACGTTTTCTATCAATTCCTGCTCATATGCATTTCCATTTGTTAAACTATCAACCCAGTTCAATTGGGCTAAAGTTTCAGAACAAATGTAATCCTTAAACTGTTCAACGGCTTCCAGGATATTTGTATTGCTCTCCAATTTAAGAATAATTTTATCAGTCACTTCCAGCCCAATCTCTTTGCGCAGGTTTTGTACCCTGTTTACCAATTCTCTTGCCAAACCCTCATTAGCCAATTCAGGAGTAATCGTTATATCAAGTGCTACTGTTAACTGATCTTGTGTACTAACCATCCACCCAGGAATATCCTCGGTAATTATTTCTGCATCATTAAGTTCCAAAATCAACTCCTGGCCATCTATTTGCAAATTGGCTCCATTATTTTTTTCAAAATTCCTGATATCTTCCTGTGAAAAACGGGCAAATGCAGCCGCAATTTGTTTCATCAGGCGTCCGTATTTAGGACCAAGGCTCTTAAAGTTTGGCTTAATTTTTTTAACCAGGATATCTGTATCCTCTCCGAGGTACTCAATTGACTTAATATTCACCTCTGAAAGGATTAAATCTGCTACTTTTTCCAATTGCAGCTTCATATTGGCATTCACGACTGGTATCATGATCTTATTCAGAGGCTGCCTTACCCGGATATTGGATTTTTTGCGCAATGACAATACCATGGATGACACCTGCTGAGCCATCTGCATACGCTCTTCCAGGGCTTTGTCAATTTGTTCCGTTTTTGGTTTTGGAAACAGTGTCAGGTGCACACTTTCATGTGTATCTTTTCTGCTAACCCTGTTAAGATCAACATAAAGCTTCTCACTAAAGAAGGGTGCAATAGGCGACATCAATCGCGCAATAGTATCCAGACAAGTGTACAAGGTTTGATAGGCTGAAATTTTATCATGTGTATACTGACCCTTCCAGAACCTTCTGCGCGAAAGGCGCACATACCAGTTGCTCAAATGTTCATCAACAAACTGCTGAATGGCTCGTCCGGCGCGTGTTGGCTCATATTGTTGAAACGCATCATCAACCAATAGGATTAAAGAATTTAGTTCGGAAAGTATCCAGCGGTCAATTTCAGGCCTTTCCGCAAAAGGAATGTCGTCTTCTTTATAGCTAAACCCATCGATGTTGGCATACAATGCAAAGAAAGCATAAGTATTGTAAAGTGTTCCAAAAAACTTACGACGTACTTCATCAAGTCCGTTCAAGTCGAACTTAAGATTATCCCAGGGTTGTGCATTAGTAATCATATACCAACGCGTAGCATCCGGACCATATTTATTGATTGTTTCGAAAGGATCAACAGCATTTCCCAAACGCTTTGACATTTTATTGCCGTTTTTATCGAGCACCAAACCATTGGAAACTACTGTTTTATATGCTACCGAATCAAAAAGCATGGCTGCAATGGCATGTAATGTAAAGAACCAACCGCGTGTTTGGTCAACACCTTCTGCAATAAAATCCGCAGGAAAGTTCTTCTCAAAAAGTTCCTTGTTTTCAAATGGATAATGCAGTTGTGCATAAGGCATGGCTCCCGAGTCGAACCACACATCGATAAGGTCGGGTTCGCGGTACATAGGTTTGCCGCTTTTGCTCAACAAAACAATTTTATCTACATATGGCCTGTGCAGATCGAAACGATCATAGTTTTCAGCTGTCAAGTCATTATTATCAAATTGTTCCAGTGGATTATTTTCCATTAAACCTGCAGCAACAGCTTCAGAAATGGCTTCTTTAAGTTCTGCAGCAGATCCTATTATTCGCTGTTCACTACGGTCTTCACTGGTCCAGATAGGAAGTGGAACACCCCAAAACCTTGAACGTGAGAGGTTCCAATCAACCAGATTTTCGAGCCAATTGCCAAACCTTCCTTCACCGGTTGATTTGGGTTTCCAGTTGATGGTATTGTTCAATTCGAGCATGCGCTCCTTGAAAGCAGTAGTACGAATAAACCAGCTATCGAGCGGATAATACAGCACCGGTTTGTCTGTACGCCAACAGTGTGGATAGCTGTGTGTATATTTTTCAATTCTAAAAGCTTTGTTTTCCATCTTCAGCATAACCGCAATATCCACATCCAGGCTGGGTGCATCAGCCGAAAGACTGCTGTCGTATTCGTTCTTAACCGGACGACCAGCAAATTCATTGTAAAGCGGTATGTTAACATATTCAGCAACAAACTCCTTATCCAACTCCTCAACACGGAAAAAACGCCCGCTAAGGTCGACCATTGGCCTGCGATTACCCTCCTTATCGATCAGTATCAACGGCACAATACCTGATTGTTTGGCAACACGATCATCATCTGCACCAAAAGTAGGGGCAATATGTACAATTCCGGTTCCATCTTCAATAGTCACAAAATCTCCGGTAACTACCCTGAAGGCATCTCCTGTGGGTTTTATCCAGGGAATGAGTTGCTCATATTGAATGTCTTTAAGTTGCTCGCCAACAAACTCATCAAGAATGACGAAAGGAATTTTCTTATCGCCTTTCTTGTATCCAGAAAGCTCGGAATCTTTCATGGTGGCATCAAAATAGCTGTTTACAAGATCCTTGGCTATTATCAACTGAACCGGCTCTCCTGTATAAGGATTAAAAGACTTAATAAGCTGGTAGTGTATTTTCGGACCAACAGCCAGCGCTGTATTAGAAGGCAAGGTCCAGGGAGTTGTGGTCCAGGCAAGGAAATAAACCGGAATATCAACTTCTGCTTTCAGGAACTTGGTTTTTTCGTTCAGGACAATTTTAAACTGAGCAGTTGCCGAAGTATCCTTTACATCCCGATAACAACCCGGCTGATTGAGCTCATGTGTACTCAAACCAGTACCAGCAGCCGGAGAGTAAGGCTGTATAGTATAACCCTTATACAGCAAGTCTTTTTCGTATAGCTTTGACAGTAAATACCAAACTGTTTCGATATACTTGTTATCAAAAGTAATATAAGGATGCTCAAGATCAACCCAATAGCCCATTGCCTTAGTAAGTTCGTCCCACTGGTCCTTGTATTTCATGACTTCGGTGCGACAGGCTTTGTTGTAATCCTCCACCGAAATCTTGCTGCCAATATCTTCCTTAGTGATCCCTAAGCTTTTTTCAACCCCGATCTCAACAGGCAACCCGTGTGTGTCCCAACCTGCCTTGCGGTCTACAAATTTTCCTTTCAGGGTTTGATAGCGACAAAAAATATCCTTGATCGCACGGGCCATTACATGATGAATTCCCGGAACACCATTAGCAGAGGGTGGTCCCTCATAAAACACAAAGGGCTCATTACCCCGTCTTGTGTCGAGGCTTTTTTGAAAAATGTTTTCATTTTCCCAGAATTTGCGGATTTCATCACCTATTTGTTTCAAATCCAGCTGCTTGTATTCCTGATATGTAGGCTTCATAATAGCGTTTAGGATAGTCTTAAAAAATTGGGTGCAAAGCTAGTTTATTTTTTTCATTTGGCCTTAAATTCAAGCAGATGAAATGCAGAACTCAAACAGCTTAGCTTAACTTGAATTACAGTTTTTGACTTCATAACTTAGCGTTTTAATATCAAGGAATTCTGTTTTTACTGAACAAAAGCAAAACAACAAAGGTTATTAAACTAAGAATCTGACTATGAAAATCTTACTAACAGGATCAACAGGTTACATTGGCCGAAGACTTTTACCAGAGTTGCTACAGCTTGGTCATGAAGTGATTTGTTGTGTTCGTGATAAAAAAAGAGTACCTGATGAAACCACGTGGAAACACCCAAATGTAAGGCTGTTTGAAGTTGATTTCCTGAAAAATTCCTTTGATAACAAACAGCTTAAAGCGGTTGATGTTGCCTATTATCTGATTCATAGTATGAGCGACCATAACAGTGATTTTGCAAATATGGAAGCGAGGGCCGCACAAAATTTTCTTGAACTGGTTAAAGGAACGAATATCAGACAGCTTATTTATCTGACTGGAATGGCCAACGAAAAAACCTTGTCACGTCATTTGGCTTCACGAAAAAAGGTTGAGGATATTTTGGCCACATCAGAAGTGCCACTAACTGCATTGAGGGCAGGTATCATTGTAGGTTCAGGTAGTGCTTCTTTCGAAATCATCCGTGATTTAGTTGAAAAACTGCCCGTAATGGTAACTCCCAAATGGCTCAATGTACCACACCAGCCTATTGCTATTCGTAATGTGCTACAATACCTTACCGGTGTTTTAAATAAACCGGAAACCTTTGGAAAATCTTTTGATATTGGTGGGCCGGATATCCTTACATACAAACAAATGCTACTGCAATTTGCAGAGGTTCGGGGCTTGAAAAGATATATCCAAACTGTTCCGGTGATGACCCCAAAGCTTTCTTCTTATTGGCTGTATTTTGTTACTTCAACCTCATATAGTCTGGCAGCCAATTTGGTAAACAGCATGAAAATTGAGGTTACCGCACGAGATAATGCACTGGAAAAGCTGCTCAAGATCGATTCAATCTCCTATAAAAAAGCTGTTGAAATGGCTTTTCAGAAAATAGAGCAAAACAATGTAGTGTCGAGCTGGAAAGACGCTTTGATATCAAGCTATGGCAACGACAGTCTGTTGGAGCATATTCAGGTTCCTGAAAAAGGCTGCTTTTATGATTTAAGAGAAAAAGATATTGCCTCTGAACAAGTAGAAACAGTTTTGAATAATATTTGGTCGATTGGAGGAACCAAAGGCTGGTATTATGGCGATTGGCTGTGGCGATTGCGCGGATTACTTGACAAAATTGCAGGAGGAGTTGGTTTACGACGCGGACGCACACATCCCACTCACATTTATACTGGCGACACCCTTGACTTTTGGCGTGTGCTTGCAGCAGATCGCAAAAACAAACGTCTATTACTGTATGCAGAAATGAAACTTCCCGGAGAAGCCTGGCTGGAATTTAAAATTGTACAAAAAGCTTCAAACTATGCACTGGTTCAAAAGGCCACTTTTCGGCCCAAGGGTATAGCGGGCAGGCTTTATTGGTACGCTGTTCTGCCATTTCATCACTTCGTTTTTGAAGGAATGGCTAAAAACATCATAAAAAAGCCAGCGACAATTAAATCATAAACTTCCTGACACTCTGCTTTGTCAAACTAAACTATTCATACTTGATTGCATCAACAGGATTACTGTTAACCACGCGAATCAGGTGGAAGCTCATTGTAAGTAAACCGGCAAGAAAAGAAATTAAGCCTGCCAGTAAAAACGAAGCTGGCATAATATCTACCCGATACTCGAAGCTGCTTTCGAGCCAGATTTGACTGCGCCACCAAGCCAGGGGTGCAGCAAATAAAAATGCTATACCAATCAATACAGACAATTCTGTAAAGAGCATTCGAAATAAACTAAATGTTGAAGCACCTAAAATTTTGCGTATTCCTATTTCCTTGGTTTTTTGCTCGGCCATATAGGAGGATAATCCTAACAAACCCAATAACGCGATGAAAACAGTTAAAAAGGTAGCAACAGTGAAGATGAGGTTAATACGCGCTTCTGATTCATATTTTTCATAGATAATGTTCTCAAGTAATTTATAGTCGAATGGCTTTCCGGAAGCAAATAAATCCCATTGCTCATTAACATAGTTGATTACTTCAGCATTGTTGCCTGCCTGAAAACTAAGTGTTAGTAAATGCCTTGGTCTTTCTGATAAAGCAATCAAATAAGGTTCGATCGGGTTGTGAAGAGATTGAAAATTATAATCTGCCACTACACCAATTACTTGTAAAGGTCTTCCTCCCTCTCCATTGGCATCAGCGCCAATGAGTATCTTTTTACCAATAGGATCATCCCTCCACCCAAATTGGTTAATAAATGCCTCATTTACTATGGCTGCCTCTTGCAAGTCTGTACCCATATTTTTATCGAAATCACGGCCATGAATTAACCTGATTCCAAAGGTTTTCAAATAATCATAATCCGTTAATGCAAGCATAACCGCCTGTGTGTTCCACCCTTCGTCTGATTCCAGTTGCATTACCAGTTTCATCGAAGTTTGTCCCGGAATACCATTGGCATTTGAAACATTGGATATCAATGGGTTTTGGAGCAGTGCGTTTTTGAATGGTTCAATTTTATTTTGAAAAGTCGTATCCTGAAGCTGCAGTACAAGTTTGTTTTCATGTGTAAATCCCAAATCTTTTTCCTTTAAAAATTTAAGTTGGTCGTTAACAATAAAAGTGCTGATCAATAAAACTATAGCAATTGCGAATTGAAAAACAACCAATAGTCTTCTAAGCAAATTAGACGACTTTCCTGATCGGGTTAAGGTTCCGCGAAGTACTGATATAGGTTTAAATGAAGATAAAAACAAAGCCGGATAACTTCCGGAAAGCAATCCCGTAAATACAAGTATTAAAAAGACCCCAAAAATGAGGTTGGGTTGTAGCAAAGCCTGATAGGGAATACTTTTGTTTGCAAGTTCATTAAACTCTGGCAACAACGCATTTACTATTGCTGTTGCCAGCAAACCGGATAAAAATACCATTAGCAGCGATTCAATAAAAAATTGTCCAACAAGCTGTGTTCGCTGTGCGCCCACTACCCGACGGATCCCAACTTCACGGGAACGTTTTACAGACCTCGCTGTTGCCATATTCATATAATTAATCGCTGCAAGCATCAAAATAAATAATCCCACAGCTGCAAAAATGTAAATGTATGCTATGTTGCCTTTTGCAAAATCAGACTCGTATTCACTGTACAGGTGTATATCTGCCAGTGGCATTAATTCCGGTAAAAAGCTTGCATTGATCTGATCGCCGACCGATTTCATATATTTATCATAAAACGCAGGAAATTTTTCTTCCAATGTTTCTGTTGAACTGTTTTCGTTGAGCAGCACAAAAGTATAAACCCCAATATTCCAAAAGGCGTTTGGTTCAAAGCTGTTAAAATCAGCCGTGTTTCCCTCAATGACTGTTAGCATCGAAATGAGTCCTTCATATCGCATATGGCTGTTTAGGGGCAGGTCATCAATAACGGCAGTAACTTTTAAGGGCTTATCCAGACCTGATGCAATGATTTCACCTAATGGATTTTTATCACCAAAAAACTTGCGCGACAATGTTTCGGAAAGAACAATTGAATTAGGCTGGTTTAAAGCATTTGTGGGGCTTCCATAAATAAATTTGTGAGAAAAGATATCGAATACAGTTGAGTCAGCAATAAATATATTTCTTTCGTAATAGTCTTTGTCTCCCGGACGTAGTAATAAATCATCGGCTGGTGTAAGACGCGTCATTTCAAGCACTTCGGGAAATTCCAGCTTAAATGCCGGACCTACGGGCAATGCAGCAATCGCAAAACGATCATCCATGTCACCTATTTTGTAGTGCGAATTAACCCGGTAAATTTGTTTGTGTTTTTGATGATGCTTATCGTATTGCAGTTCATCATTAAGAAACAGCAAAATAAACAGTGCTGCCGAAAGACCCAGCGACAATCCCAACAGGTTGAGCAGGGTATAAAATGGTTGCTTTATCAATGTGCGCCAGGCACTAATAAAATAGTTTTTAAGCATGTGTTTTGTGTTGTTTGATAAAAGACCTAACTATACCAGAACTTCTTTTACTTGTTTCCTCTGCTTCAAATTTTCTGTTACTACCTGACCATCGAGTAAACGAATGACGCGACTTGCATATTCTGCATCGCTTTGGGAATGGGTTACCATAATAATTGTTGTACCCAAACCGTTTAATTCCTTAAGGAGTTTCATTACTTCTATTCCATGTGCCGAATCAAGATTTCCGGTAGGTTCGTCAGCCAAAATTAAAGCTGGATTAGTTACTATTGCTCTTGCAACAGCCACGCGCTGTTGCTGACCACCCGACAACTGCAACGGATAATGTTTGCTGCGATGGTCTATAGCCATTTGCTCCAGTACTTGATTTACTTTTCTGCGTCGTTCATTAGGGTTCAAACCCTGATAAACAAGCGGAAGCTCAACATTGGCATACACAGAAAGCTCATCAATGAGATTAAAGTTTTGAAAAACAAATCCAATATTTTCTTTTCTAAAGCGTGAGCGCTGTCTTTCACTGTATCGAGACACTTCATGATCAAGAAAATAATATTTGCCGCTGCTTGGATTATCCAGCAAACCCAAAATATTAAGCAGGGTTGATTTTCCACAGCCAGAAGGTCCCATTATGGCAGCAAATTCACCAGCTCTGATCTCAAGGTCGATTTGATTTATGGCGGTTGTTTCAACTTCATCTGTCCGAAATACCTTAACGAGTTTTTCTGTCTTAATCATGTTTCTTTAATTTTTCATCATTTGATCCATTTTCATGCCAAAAAGACATAAACACTTGTTTTCAAAGACCTTAAATATATTCTTGATTAGACAAAACAAATCCTGCTGTTCGTTTTTACACCCATGGTGTTCGTCTGTGAACAAAAGGAAAACAAAATGTGGAATGGAAGAACAGCCCTTGCTGCAAATTGAGGAAACACAAAGTTGAAACCATTATCTTTGCAAAATAAAGAACTCCTTGCATGTCAAACCTAAAAGACACTACAACCGTTAACCGCAAAGCGCTCGAAATCAATCTTGATTCTACAATCTACGGAAGTTTTGCTGAAATTGGAGGCGGACAAGAAGTAGCCCGTAATTTTTTTCAGGCGGGCGGTGCTTCCGGTACCATAGCAAAAACCATTTCGGCCTACGACAAAAGCTACAGTGATGCCGTTTATTGTAAGGATAAAAATGCAAGGCGCTATGTTTCGCGCGAACGTCTGAATTTGATGCTGGATGCCGAATATGCAGAGCTAACAAACTTACTGCAAAATAAACGGGATGATAAAACCCGATTTTTCACCTTTGCCAATACAGTTTCAACGCTTAATTTTTTTAAGGATAATGTAAGCCATGGCTGGATGGGCGTTCGGTTTCAGCTTCAGCCCGGAGGCGCTTTTAATCAGGTAACCCTGCATGTACGTTTGCTCGAAAATGATAATGTGCTGCAGCAGAACACGCTTGGAATTTTAGGAGTAAATCTCCTCTATGCCTGCTTCTATCTTTCTGACAGGCCAAATGCTTTTCTTCAATCGCTGATGGATAATCTGAGCAGTGATAGGCTGGCCATTACGATGATTCATATGAACGGGCCCCAATTAGCGTATGTTGACAATCGCTTACTTGGTGTACAGCTTGTTAAAAACGGTATGACCAAAGCAATTATGTTCGACCGTTATGGTGATGTACAAGAGCCTGATGATATGCTGTACAAAAAGAATGTGCTGATTTTCAGAGGCAGTTTTCGTCCAGTTACCTATGTAACAACTGATATGCTAAAAACAAGCTTCAGCCTTTTTAAAAAGGATGAGGACTATGACAAATTCAACACACTTTCGTTGTGTGAAATCACTTTGAATAACCTTTTTGAACAGGATAATTTTGACGAACGCGACTTTTTGGACAGGGTTGACCTGCTCAACGAAATGGGTCAGCATGTGATGGTTAGCAACTTCAGAGAGTTTTACAAACTGGTCAGCTATATGTCGCAGTTCAGAATTATAAAGATGCGGCTGGTGGTTGGGCTCGATACTTTTGAAAAAGTGATGGACGAGCGCTATTATTCCGCATTAAAAGGAGGTATACTTGAAGCTTTGGGAAAGCTGTTTCCTGACAATGTGAAGGTTTATCTCTACCCTTCTATAAGTGAAAAAACAAAGGAATTACTGCACAGTAATCATATCAAATGGCCGGATGAAACAAGGCATCTTTATCAGCACCTCATCGAAAACAGAAAGATTATTGACATCCATGATGCGAAAACTAATTTTTTATCAATTCGGTCGCATGAAGTGCTTGAACTGTTAAGACAAGGAAACACAAGCTGGGAAAAACAAGTACCCGTTTTTATTGCCAAACGCATAAAAGCCAGAAAACTATTTAGCTATTCTGAATAAAATATTGTATCACCAAAATCATTTCTATCATGTTTAAAACCAATGAATACTTTGAAGGAAAAGTTAAATCCATTGCATTTGAAACTTCAGAAGCGCCTGCTACAATCGGTGTAATGGCTAAAGGCAGCTATGAATTCGGGACATCCACTGTTGAGCATATGACTGTTGTATCCGGTACTATGAAAGTGATATTGCCAGGAAAATCGCAAGCAGAAACTTTTATTGCCGGGCAAACATTTATTGTTGACAAAAACACAAAATTCAAGGTTGAGGTAAATGAAGATACCGCCTATTTGTGTGTTTATAAATGAGTTGATCATTAATTAGCCTACTGGATTTCTAAACGAAACAGCACAGTTTTACCCTATAGTTCAATAATATAACTTTCACAGATAAAAAAAGCCGGCTCCTGGGCCGGCTTTTCAGGTGTAACCTATTTTATGAACTTATGCTGAATATATTTTCCTTGTTCATCAGATAATCTTAGTATATAAAACCCTTTTGGTAGTTCTGTCAGATTGATTTTCAATTCATGTCCCTTACCAATGGCTTCAAAAGCATCTGTTAACATCACACGGCCATCAACCGCAAACACCTGCAAATTAAGGCGAATGTTTTGTGGTGTATTTATCAAAACACTAACAAAATCAGTTACAGGATTTGGATACAGCGCACTGGTTTCGAACATTGCAGCAACCTGCTCCTGTATGTTTGTGATTCCATTTTCATCAAATGTCATATTCACTTGAGCAGTAGTGTTTTCTCCGTTGAGATCAACCTGAATCATATCTGCAGCTACACCTGCCAACTCAGGATAAACATAATACGTTCCGGAAGGTAAATTAGTAAAACTAAAGCTGCCATCATCTTGAACATTACTATATCCTAAGGCTTGTTGATCAGAATTATACAGGTAAACTTCAATTAAATCAACAAAATCTGCCCTGAAAACTGCGTTACTGATTTGACCGTTAATAGCATTGTTTCCACTAAACATATTTGCCTCTGTACTCACCAGATTAATATTATACGGATTATCTGGTTGGCCCAAACTTATCACACTTGCATCTTCCCAGTGAATGACATCGCCATAATAGGTTGGAAGGAAGTTCTCAACATCCATACCCATAGCCAAAACATAAAACTCACCCTGCGGAACATACGGAAAAACATAAACGCCATCACTATCCGTTGTGACGATGTCGAAATATGGGAAATAATTTCCAGTTGTATCCAAACTAAATATTAAAACCATTGCATCCATTGCAGGAAGATTGCCCTGAAACACCTGACCATAAATCTGCTGGTAGGCAATTGTATCGCCAACAACAATCATTTGTGAAGAAATGGCATCACACTGGTTGTCATCAGTTGTAAATAGGCTTACAAAGTAAACTCCGGGAGCTTCATAACTATGTACGACCTGCTGACCCTGTCCGGTAGTTCCATCGCCAAACTCCCACAAATAATTGGTTGGTAAATCTGAAGAATGGTACCCGGTAAAGAGCAAATCGTTAGCTGCTGATTCGTATGTAAAATAGTTAAAACATGGCAGGTTGGATCCAATATATACCTCTTCACACCATCCGCTTTGGCAGTCAGGGCCAGAAATATTAAGGCAAACCTGATAAACACCTGGCTCCGAAAAAGTGTGAACCGGATTTTGCAAATCAGATGTTTCGCCATCGCCAAAATCCCAAAACCAGTTATCAATCCCACCACCATAGGACATATCAACAAATTGAAGGCTATTTGGCATATTTGACGAATCAGGGTAGTAGGCAAACTGAGCAATGCAATTCATCGTATCCTGCATAACGAGCACAGGCTCACAATAAACCGAGGAACAAACTACTGTGTTGGTATCTCCTGCTATGGTAACTTCCATAGTTAAACATACATCATAAATTCCGGGCGCATCAAAAATGTGATAGGGAGATTCCTCTGTTGATGAAGCACCATCACCGAAATTCCAAAAATACTGTGTTTCCAGTTCACCAAATGTTGAAACAGATGTGTTTACAAACTCAACGCCAAAACCTTCTGACTGGATGTACGCAAATGATGCCTGACATTCAGGCGGAACATCTCCCCCAACCTGTACTGGCAGGCACATCACATCAAAACAAGAAGAGTCGGGGGTTTGTATATAAAGACAAACATCATATACGCCTTGCTGATTATATGTGTGTTGAGGGTTTGCTGTGTTGGCTGTGTTTCCGTCTCCAAAATCCCAATAATAACTCAAATTTTCACCTATTGAGCTGTCATAGAAATTAACAGCATAGCCTTCGAGCAATTCAAAGCTGAACATTGCCTGACAGTTTGAGTTTTGACCAACTACAATAGTTTCTGTTACAACAGATACACACTCAAGTGTTGAGTCAGAAATTGTAAGTGTAACGTCGTATACTCCCTGTGATTCATACACATGTATAGGATTAAACTCATCAGAAGACTGTCCGTCTCCAAAGTCCCATTCAGAAGCAAAGTTTATACCCATTGAAAGGTTTACAAAAGCAACCGCTAAATCACCTGCTTGTGTATACTCAAACATAGCCATGCATTCAGGTGGTACATCTCCCCCAACCTGCACCGGCATGCACATCACATCAAAACAAGAAGAGTCGGGTGTTTGTATATAAAGGCAAACATCATATACGCCTTGCTGTGCATAAGTGTGTTGTGGGTTTAATTCACTGGAAGTTGTGCCATCACCAAAATCCCAAAAGTGGACTAATTCTTCTCCTATTGAATTGTTAATAAAATCTACCGCAAAGCCTTCAAGTAACACGTAACTAAACAAAGCCTGACAGTCGGAATTGCTATTTTCACAAATAATAAAATCCTGCTGAATCAAGGAACTGTTAATTCCAAAGGGATGAACAAATGAAATTGTATCACCGCAGGATACTGTATAAATCAAAGCAAAACCCTCATCAAAAGACAGATCTGTTTCATAGAAATAGTATCCCGCTTCATTGGTTACTGTTGTGGCAGAAATCTGATTTTGATTTGTATTGTTTTCAAATATTTCAATAAATACAAGATGACCCGGAACAGGCACTCCTTGAGGAATTTTATTAAAAACATTTCCTGAAATTTGAATTTGACCCTGCTGTGCTGCAGCTCCCAGACCCAAAATAAGAAATAATAAAGTGACTAGTTTTTTCATGATAGTGAATTTTTTGTTTCAATAGAATAATGCTGTTTTTTGTAAAGGTTGCCTGAAAAATTAATTAATTCCAAAAATAATGCTAATACCGAGACTCCAGGGATGAGTATTTATGTCTGCTTTCTGATATACTGAATTGAAGTAGTAATTCACTTCCGGTTCAATGCCAATGAAATACCTGTTTTTTAATTTGTATGATAACTGAAGGCCAGTAAATAACTGCCAATTAGTTTTGATACGGTCAGGAGTGATTTGATTTATCTGGATAATTTGATTTAAGCCATTATCCGGCAAAAAAGTTAAGTTTTTGGTGTTGATCAATACAGAAAGCCTTGGACCAAAGACAACGCCTATACTCAGTTTATTTTTGCGATAGAAATCATAACCAAAATTAATCGGAATCTGAAGATATATATGACGTTTGTAAACATTGGCAAAATCCACTGATATTTCATCATTGAATGCTCTGGCTTCGCTAACATGTCTAGTCTGTATGAGGTTGAATTGCTTTTCGTCCCATGCAAAACTAATGCTATCCAGCCGGTTGAAAGTTCCTAAATATTCATTGTATGCTGTAGCATACTCATAATAACCTTTGCTAACTGAAATGCCCAAACCACTTCCAACACTATAGCGTCCATTATACAAACGTCTGGAAATTCTGAACCCAAAATTATGGGCTGTTTTATTAACTTCTATCAGGTTGTTAATGATTTCGGGACGATAATATAAGGCATAACTGTATCTGCTATTTAGTTGCTTGTTTTTAAGTGAATTCAGCCCTTCTTCATTTTGATCCTTTTGATTGTAATACTCCTGAGTATTTGCCAATGCTTTCGAAACTTTTTGCAATTGTATTGAATCAGCTGAAGGATTAACTATCTGCAATGGCGTTGCTTTAAACTTTAAAAAGGGCTTATAAAGATGTGTATGACTTTCGTCTAACCTCTTTTGCGAGCTTCTAAATAATTCATTGCTTTCAGATGTGGTTGTACTACCTATAGCTGTCTTAAGGCCAATGCCAGAGGATAAACTAATTGTATTACTATTTTCGTTTTGATGGTGTGAAGCTGTTTCTATTGCTTTATTCTCAGGATCTTCTTCATACCTTTCAATGTTATTCTTTAAAAGTGTTTCATCCTTAGCATTATGAACCGTGTTGTTCAATTGACCGGTATTTTGGGAATGATCTTCATTTGTATATAACATTCCATTCTTCTCATCTTCAAACAACAAATATGTAATCAAAGAAAGTGCTATAAAACCAATGATGATGAAACGTCCATAGGTGTGCCAAAAACTCTTTTTTCTTTTAACAAAAACCTCCTGTGCATCCATCAGAAATTGTGTTCTGCTTTCTTTGGAAGGAACCTGCCTGAAATCCTCAAGGCTTTCCTTTAACTGCTTATCTATGTTATACTTATCCATGTTGATGCATTTCTTTTTTTTGGTAATAGTCAGCCACTTGTTTTCTTAAAAGAGCCCGTGCTTTTGATAATTGAGACTTTGATGTGTTTTCGCTGATTCCCATCTCAATTGAAATTTGTTTATGTGAATATTCTTCAAAAACAAACAGGTTTAGAACCGTGCGATATCCGATGGGAAGATTTTGAATCCATTCGATAAGCATGTTTGCATCGGGCAGAGCGCCGTTCATTTCTTCATCATTATCAGCTACAATTGATTCATCAAGGCTTTCAAGCTGAATTTTTCTTCGTGCGTTATTTCGTACCTGATTGAGGGCTGTATTAATCATGATTTTTCTCATCCAGGCCTCGAATGATCCAGGAAAAGTGTAGGAAAAATCAGGTAATGCCTTTAGCATACTCATCATCGCCTGATGTAGCCAATCTTCAGCATCAGACAAATTATTTGCATAGCGTAAGCTTATCCCTAAGAGCCATGGGGAAGCGTGATCGTACCATTCGGTAATTGTTTTTTGGTCACCACTTTTCAAACGACCTATAAAGGCTTTGTCAAAGCTACTCTTTATCATATCTTATTTACAGAACACCATTTTTATTGAAGGTTGCCTGCAATTTTTAGTTTTTTTTCTTACGATTGGGAATTTGTTTTTGCAAATAAATTAAAGGCTAAGTGAATTAAATTCTGAATAATGAAACAGCAGTAATGGTTTTGAATGATCTGAGTAATGATGATTGAAGTTTTTTCAATATTGTAACGCGCTATTTCCCCTCACAAAATTAGTTGTAAAAAGCTACTTAACAGCCTTTGGCAATACAACTTCAAAAGATGTTCCTTGGCCGGTTTTACTAGTAAAAGTAATTTTACCCCCGGCAGATTCAATGATTTGACGAACGATAGACAAGCCCAATCCCATACCACTTGATTTGGTAGTGAAGTTTGGTGTAAACAGTTTTGCCTGCTCAGCTGGTGTCATTCCTTTGCCATTATCATTTATTTGAACAACTATTTCATCTTTGCTGTAAGATAGCATAATACTGATTTTTCCATCAGCTTTACTTCCAATTGCCTGCACAGCATTTTTAAAAAGATTTCCAAATGCACGACCAATATTCTTTTTATCAGCCTTGACGAGATATTCTGAATCAATAAGGGTTTTTATATCAATCTGTACATTTGATTTTCCGCTATAAAGCAATGCCGTACGTTTGATTAAGTCAACTAAATCAAAGGTTTCAGGATTATTAACCGGCATTCGGGCAAAATCAGAAAATGCGGAAGCTATGGTAGAAAGCGTATCTATTTGTTCGATAAGTGTTTTTGTAGTTCGCTCAATTTTTTGTTCAATTTCGGGGTCTTGTTCATCCCAGGAGCGCTTCAAATACTGAACGCTTAAACGCATCGGTGTAAGCGGGTTTTTTATTTCATGAGCTACCTGTCTGGCCATTTCACGCCAGGCTGTTTCACGCTCTGAACGGGCTAACAATTCGGCACTGCGCTCCAACTCCATAATAAGTTGATTATATTGATCGACCAATTGTCCAATTTCATCCCGGCTTTTCCACTCAATAGGTTCGTTGGATTGGTCAAAACGAATGGCTTTCATTTTGCTTTGCAATAATAATAAGGGTTTGGTAAGCCTTCCGGACAAATACAGCACTACGAATGCAGAAATACCTGTTAACAGAATAAAAATATTGAGATAGGTAATCACAAATGTCGATATTTCAATTCTAAGCTCTGACTCTCTGGCAAAATACGGTAGATTAATAAATGCAACGATTTCACCTTCTGGGTTTTGAAACGGAACGTAAGAGGAATAATAAGACCCCTGGCCTATCTGTTCCTGATGTAAGTACAGAAATGTTTGACCACTTTTTAATGCAGCAAAGGCTTCAGGATTCATTTTGGTAGAAACAAGTTGCTGCTCAAAAATCTCAGGTCTTGAGCTGGCAAGCAAATCTCCATTTATGCTGTAAAGGTTTATGTCAGAGAAAAATACCTGAGAAAACTTGGTAAGAATCTGAAATAAATATTCCGCTACATCCGGTGATGTAATATCTTCCTGGCTCAATTTGTGTTCCAGCTCTATTAAAATAGATTGGGTGCGTTCTTTTAAAAAATCATCCGATTTCTGCTGATAAATATTGCGAATGTAAATAGATGAAATCAATCCAATTATTACGAAAGATGTCACCAATGCACTTAGTGTAAATATCTGCAATTTGCTTCTAAAATTCAGCGTTTTGATATAATTGACAGGATTCTTTAAAAGCTTTTTGTTATTCAACAGGTTTAAAAAACTCAGCACCAGGATAAAATACGAAAATGGTGCAATTATATCGATAAGTCGTTTTGCTGGTTTACTTACAACAACACCAGCGCCGGGCGCCATCTCCAGGTAATAATGCTTATAGCCATTCTGAACCGTGAATCCTTCATTTTTAAATTTTTGCTGATCCAGTTGAAGCGGATAAATATAATCGCCAAACTTATAGGCTAACTTTCCTTCGGACCACATGGCAAATGAATAAGAAGAAAAAACTTCTGAAAGATTGTTTTGCTTTTCAACCAGCAATTCAGGATATCCTAAGCCTTCCGGAAAATATTTAAAATAATATTCAATGAACAGGAATGTGTTTTGCCCGGATTTTTCGTCAGGAATAGAAAAGCTTGCGAGATAGTAAGCACCAATTAAATTATCATCAATATAATACAGGTTAGGGTTTTGCGACGAAGGAAGACCATTTTTCTTAATTAGTTCAGAAAAATAACTATTACAATTCGTTAAAAAATCTCCCGGCTGAATTAGTAATTCATCCCATTCAGTACAAACAGTAATGCTAACATTAAATTTCTCGAAATAATCATTTGAATAATTTTTTATAATATATTGATATACAGAATCTGAATCAATTTTTCCAACACTGTACTCATGGGTATATTTTTGGAGTAAGGAGTCATTTTCAAACTGTCTGAAAACACTATTAAATACAAATTCGAACATTGGATCAGACTCAACATTTAATTGCATTGCCACCAATTCTTGCTTGTAATCTGATTTTCGTTGATTTTCAGAATAAAAAAGCCAGGTAAGTATTAAAGCGATCATCATCAATAACACTACAATGAACCGTTGTTCCTGGAACAAGTCTAACCTTCTGTTAATGAGCAACAAAGAAAATAGACCAAAAGCAAAAACGTCTTCAACCCACCAAAAGGTATCTTGATTAGGAATAAGAAGCTTTTTTAGGATTATTAACAGTATAATTAACGCAATTAATAACCATCCTGTGTCTCCTTTATTAACTGTTAAGCTGATCAATCGCAATAAAAATGAAAGTAGAATAATAGACAAAAAACTTATCAGCAAAAGAATAAGATAACTTTGAAGATTAAATTCATACAATTCATGGAATGATAAAGGAACAGTTGATTGAAAAATTAGTTGACTAATCAACTGATAATACACAAAGAAAGCAGTCAAATATGCAATTACAAGAACAGTTGCACGAGCAAAATATGGGACTTTTTGGTGCAATCTGCAGGTCAATATTCTGAATGTCCAGGTAAGCACTATCAATTGTGCAATACCAAAAAATGCTTTTCCCAAACTGATCTGCTCAGAAAAGATAAATATGTTATTTACAGTAAAGAGTGAAGTTTGCTTGAGTGCGGAAAATGAAATCAAAAAATCGAATACCCAAAAACCGCCAAATATCAATCCTATCAATACTAAGAAACCGGAACAACTATTTCTTTTAATACCAAGAAAACAGATAAACTCAATAATCAGAATAAGAACTAAAAAATAAATTGATAAGACAAGAAGAAAAAGAATTTCTGCCTGAAAAGAGTTTATTTCAAAATGTTTTTCAACCGATATATTAAGATTGTCGACCTCGCTACCTACGACAAATGGTTGACTTAAAAAAAGTGAAACAGAAAGATTATCGCTGATTGGTTCACCAACAAAATGTGATTCTAGGAACTGATTATTTATAGGATAATCCTTAAAAAGCGGTTTGAGCAAAACAAGCCAAAAAGTATTTGATCCTTCATCCTGCAAAACCGAAAAAGTAAAAAATTGGTAAACACCGTCTGATAGTTTTACAAACCCTTTTTGATCCTGATTATACAAACTATCTGCAATAATTTCAGGAACAGTATTATTTGTTGACCAATAGACTAAACTACTGTCTTTATAAATAAAACCATAAACATTTTCTGCTTCTGTTAAACGTTTATCATGTAGCTGATTAAAAAAGATCTTTGCAGAATCTAAATGTGATAAATTAATGCTTTCCCGGACAGCAGCCAGTTTTCTTTGGTTTTTCTGTATTTTCTTTTCAATATTTTTTACCACATAAGCTTCTTGATTTACGAGGCCAAAATAATAATTTAAACCAAAAAAGGTGCCTATTAGGAAAACCAAAAAAAACAGGAATGCGCGTGATTTTATCATAAATCAACCGAGATAAATTAGAGTTCTTATCGATAAGCTAAAATACGGAAAAAATATTGAGCTCAATACCTGCGATTTAAGAGCCTTTTTAACTAAGGCCTAAATTGTATATTAAAACAACGACAAAACACTGCAAAACGCTTTATTTTTGATCACAGGTATATAATATTCATATACAAAAACACGTGTTAACCTATTGATTTATAGTTAATTGTATAATTTTATAGGTGTGGGTAACAGTCTGCTTACTGAAAATCAACTATTTATTCGCACGCTCAAATATAAATACAAGGCTAGAGAACTCTCCAGTAAACAAGGCGCTGATATTTGAGTGCATTCCTTTTAAAAATGCTTTTAAAAGTGGCATTTTACTATTCTTATACTTCTCACTTAAAAGTGCAACGTAAAATGCATCCCAATACATTGGCAGTCTTCTCACCAAGTTATAGTGGTGTATTTCAAGAAGCATTTCCACACTCGTTGAATTAAAGTGCCACAAATGTCGGGGCACATCCCATGCAGCCCAATACTTGCCATATATTTTCGCATCCAAAGAATTGTGATTAGGTAAAGCCAAAACTAATCTGCCATTTGGTTTTAATTTCTTTATCAAAATTTCTATCAATTCTTTTGGAGCATAAACATGTTCAAGCACATGATAAAGGGTAATCAGGTCAAAGTACTCATCAGGATAATCATCTGATCCCAACTTATCCAAAACATCAATTTCAAGTTTTTCAGAGGCAGCTTTTCTAGCTTTGTCATTCGGCTCTACTCCATGAATTTTCCAGCCTTCGCTTTTTGCTTTGAATAAAAAATCTCCTATACCACAACCAAAATCCAATACCGTTCCGGGCTTAAGTTCTGAAGCAGCCTGATTATATTTTGTTTGAATATTTACTGACTTAATTGTACGATACAACAAAGGAATGAAACCCTTTCTATTTTCATCATGACTCAAATATTCATCGGTTTCGTAATAACGATTTATTTCATGGGCAGCAGGAAAAGGTTGTGTAAAACTTATTTTACAATTATTACAGTTTTGAATTTCAAATTCCTCATTACTCAAAAAATAATCCTTCAATTCCAAAATCAATTTTGTATCGGAAGACTTACAATTCGGACAATTATTGCTCATAAACATTTTGTTTCACGTGGAACAAACACTTAACGCCCAAGAAAAACGGCTAACACAGAGATGTCTGCAGGAGACACACCGCTTATTCTGCTCGCTTGCCCCAGTGATTTAGGTTTAATCAAGTTTAGCTTTTCTCTGGCCTCAAAAGAAAGTGACTTCAATTGATGATAATCAAAATCTTGTTTTAAAGATACGTCTTCAAGTCTGCTAATTTTGTCTGCTAACTCCTTCTCTTTTTCAATGTATCCTTCATATTTAATAAGAACTTCTGCGGCTTCAATTATTTCATCGTTAATTTCTTTATTGCTAAAAATTGAATTCTTAATAGATTCGTCAACTTCTATCAATTCATTCAATTGAATTTGTGGTCTTAAAAGAATACTTGAAAGTTTAACCTTTTGATTAATTGGACTTGTATTTTTTCTTTCTAAAAATGGATTGATAACATCAGGAGAAATACCAGTTTTATTTAGAAAACTAATGATGTCGCTAATCCTTATTTGTTTTTCAACTAACCTTTGATATCTTTCCTCAGAAGCAAGGCCTAATTGATAGCTCTTTTCTGTTAAACGTGCATCTGCATTATCTTGTCTTAACAAAATTCGGTACTCAGCCCTACTGGTAAACATTCGGTATGGTTCATCAACACCCTTTGTTATTAAATCATCAATTAACACTCCAATATATGCTTCAGATCGCGACAAAATAAACGGTTCTTTATCATGCGTTGCATTATGTGCATTTATTCCAGCCATTATACCTTGTGCAGCAGCTTCTTCATATCCTGTAGTTCCATTTATTTGTCCAGCAAAAAATAAACCATTGATTAAATTAGTTTCAAGCGTATGCTTCAATTGCTCAGGAGGAAAATAATCATACTCAATGGCATATCCAGGTCTGAATATTTTAGCATTCTCAAAACCAACAATTTTTCTTAAAGCCTTAAACTGTATGTCTTCAGGCAAAGAAGAGCTGAAACCATTGATATAATATTCTATTGTATTCCATCCCTCTGGCTCAACGAATAATTGATGTGAATCCTTATCAGAAAATCTTTCCACTTTATCTTCAATACTTGGACAGTAACGCGGTCCTATGCCACCTATGCGTCCGTTAAACATTGGAGAAAACTGAAATCCTGTTTTTAATGTATCATGTACAATATTGCTAGTATAAGCCATGTAACATGAACGCTGCTTTTTAAGAACAGCTTTCTCTAAATAAGAAAAGCCTGGTATAACATCATCACCTTTTTGTTCAATTAACTTAGAAAAATCAATTGTACGACCATCTACTCTTACTGGTGTTCCGGTTTTCATTCTATCTGACCTAAATCCTAAGGCTACGAGTTGTTCTGTAATACCCTGGCTGGCCTTATCTCCCATTCTTCCGCCACCAAAAGACTTTTCTCCTATATGTATCTTCCCGTTTAGAAAAGTACCATTGGTTAGAATAACGCTTTTTGATTCGATTTGATGCCCCATACCAGTTTTTACACCAACAACTCGGTTTCCTTTAATAATAATACCAACTACTGTATCTTGCCAAAAATCAAGATTAGTTGTTTGCTCAAGCATTCTGCGATATTCGAGCGAGAACAACATTCGATCACTTTGTGCTCTGGGACTCCACATTGCAGGACCTTTTGATTTATTAAGCATTCTAAACTGAATCATTGTTCTATCGGTAACTAAAGCTGAGTATCCTCCCAGTGCATCAATCTCACGCACGATTTGTCCTTTGGCAATACCTCCCATCGCAGGATTACAAGACATTTGAGCAATGGTTTGGAGGTTCATGGTAATAAGCATTGTTTTACTTCCCAAATTAGCAGCAGCAGCCGCTGCCTCAGAACCTGCATGACCAGCTCCAACAACGATTACGTCATACTTCTCAAAAAGCATAAAAGTTAGTTTTAGATAATTGTTTCACGTGAAACAAATATTAGTAATAAATTTAGAAATAAAAATTAGCGCAAATCTAGACAATTCTGTTCAAGTGAGCGCATTAAAGCCTCTTCTTCATCAGTTTTATCATTGTACCCTATTAGGTGTAGCACACCGTGAATTAAAACACGGTGCAATTCATCATCAAATTTCAATTTCAGCAGCTTTGAATTATCACCTATTCTGTCTAAACTAAGATAACATTCTCCTGAAATGATTTCATTATTGCTACTCCTGTTAAAAGTAATAATATCTGTAAGATAATTATGATTTAAAAATTTCTTGTTTAAGTCCAAGAGTGCATCATCCGAACAAAATAAAAAAAAGACTTCACCAGTCTTTTTATTGAAACTATGAATTACTTTCTCTATCCAGTTCTTTGTCTCTGTACCAAGTTGATTTGGTACATCCACATCGTACACCTCAAAGCGTATCATGAAAACGTTTTTGAATATCTTCTTCCTTTTTCAAATATTTATTTAGCATATTCACCCTGTCAACACTTAATTGACGGCTGTTGCTTCTAACATCAATAAAACAAACAAGGGTATAACGTTGACTATCAAAGTAATACTTGTCGCAAATATACTCTAGCTTACTCCGAAAATAGCCAGATTCATTAAAGGCTTTGTACACTATACTGTAAAGATCCTTCTCAAAAGTAAAAGTTAGTTCAGTGCCAATACTGCCTTCACCCAACGTAAGTTTTAAAAAGCGATTCTCGCTTTCTGAAAAAACAACCTTAACTATCTCATATCCAATTACTTGATAAGATGCAATAAGCTTCTTATCCTGATAAACCATAAAGGCTTTATCGACAAATAAATCAAAATGACGAATAGCTTCAAAGAAATCAGTATTTTCAATGACTAACTCAAAATCATTTTTGCTGCCTTTTGAAGAAATATGCATTGCTACGTTCTTTATAAAATGGTTTAAGCTCTATGGATTGTAATCGAAGCAGATCAATCTGCTCCTTTTTACGACTTTTATACGTTGGTTCATCCAATTGGTTACTATAATTATTACCTTTAAATTCATTTGATTCTCTCTTCTCCTCTTTTTCACGTTTTTCCTCGCTCTTTTCAGACTCCAACATTCTGCTCACAATTTCTTTTTGACGTTCTATTAACTGTCTGTTAATGCTTTTATTTACAAGTTGTTCTTCTAATTTTTCCATCTCCTGAATCATTTCATTTATGCCTTCCTCATCTAATCTGCCTTCCGACTTTAAACCATTCAAATAGTTTTGCATTTGCTTGCGAATAGCCTCTTGTTCAGCAGCCATGCGGGCAAGTTTTTCGCTTTGAGAACGATCCGGTTTTCCGCCTGACTTTTCTCCTTGTTGTTTACGCATTTCTTCCAATGCCTTACCTAAAGCTTCTTGCATTTGCCTCATCTGCTGCATTTGTTGCTTACCGGAGGATTGTTGTCCGGGTTTGGGTTGACCCTGAGCATTCATAGGACTTGGCATTCCCATACTGTTTTGCATATTTTGAAGTGATTCGGCAAGCATCAAAGCCAGATTATTCATTGCCATAAAAGCAAATTGTTGTTGGCTTACTCCCTGACTTAATCTTCCATCCTTTAACAAATCAAGTGCTTCTTCAATACGAAACTCAACGCTTTTCAATTCATCAAATATAAAAGTTTCTATCATAGGTTGCCGATTTGCCAAAGCCCTTAATGAATCTTCAACTATTGCGAAATTTAATACCAACTCATTTTGTTTTCTGATCAATTCTGGGCGTTTTGGATCATCAGCCAACATTTCGCTGAAGCTATGCATTAATTCTTCCTGATCAACAGAGCTTTTAACAACATTTTCAAGTAAAATACGTAGCGTGTGGGCATCTTCCATTTGTTGCTGCATCATACCAGCTTGCATAGCCATCTGCAGCATATTAGCCATCTCCTTCATTTTCTCACCGGCTTTCTGCTTACTTCCACCACTTTCTTGCATCTTTTGATTCTGCTCCTCCTGTATCCCTTGATCAAGATCCTGATTTATCTCCTCCTCTATTGCATCAGTATCTTCTAACTTTAATGGATTAATTAGCTGACTATTTATATTCTGCAAGGAATCAAGCTTTTTTTGCATCTCTTCGAATTCTTCCTTTGCTTCAGACAAACTTTTCTGTTCTTCCTCTTCATCCTTTTTCTTTGATAATTCTTCACCTAATGATTCCAGTGATTCTATAAGGTCGGTCATTTCCTTTTCCATCTTAAGCTGTTGCAACAAATTGAGGTTTCTATCAAGTAGCTCTTCCATTTTTTTGCTGTCCTGTTTTAAATCCTCAATCATTTTCTGCATTTGGTCTTTGTTCAGTTCTTCCATCAGCTTTTGGATTTCCTCCATAACAGCTTTCATTTCATCACTAAACACTTCATCAAAAAGCTCTTTTATTTCCTCTTGCTTTTGCAGCAACTTTTCATCTGTTAGTTGATTTTCTTCTTCAAATGCGATCTGCTTTTCTTGCTCTTCTTGTAATTTAAGAAACTCCTTTTCAAGCGATTTTTGTCTTTCGAAAAGTTCATCAAGTTTTTGTTTATCTGTCCATTCCACTTGCTTTTTAGTGGCAAGGTCCTGCAATAGTTTTTCCAATTCCTCACGAATCTGATCAGCATCCGTCACTGCATTTTCCATCCTTTCCAATAGTTCATTCTCTCTGCTATCAGAAATGGAATCAAGCATTTCCCTTCCAGGAATTTCAAGATTAAAACTAACAGTTTTACTACTCTTGGAACCATTTACAGCATCATTGTCCCAAACTTTAAAAAATGCCTCCACACGATCTCCCGGATGCAGATTAAAGGTATCTGCATCAAACAAAAAGAAGAAGTTTTGCCGGAGACTATTTTGGAGGCTTAAATCAATATAAAAAGGCTTGGATTTCTCGTCAGTATCTGGATCAACTATTTCATAAATAAAGGCTAACCTGTTAAAACCATAATCATCAGCAATGGCTCCTGAAAAATAAAACTGTCTGCCTGGCTCCTCAGTAACAAGCTCTCCAACAATATCCGGAAAGGCATCTTTTATCAGGTCTATATCCAAAGGAAAACTGTCGCTGCTATTGGCATAGGAATTTATGGACTTTGCTGTCAGGTTAAGCGTTTGTTTAATTTGCAGATCAAAACTCCAGGAATTATTTTCTACACTATTTGGTAATATGTAACCCGAATCATTCCCAGCCAGAAACAAGCTATCTGTATCTCTCGTATAAAAGTCAAGTAACACTTTGCTACCTTCCGGGACGTAGAAACCCGTTTTCTCACTTACACTAAATGACTCAAGTTGTGTGTAGGCAGGAGGATAAACCATGGCTTCATAAGCCAGAATAACAGCTTTAGGAAAAACTTCAAGCGTCATTACATTACTGGTATAATCACCGCCTTCCACTGTAAAAGAAAGGTTTCGGCCAGGCTTCTTAAACACATATGAAAACTCTGTAGCAGAAATTTTACGCATCAGCTGTCTTCCTCCCTGAATCTGAATATAAAACTCAGACGGGAGCTCCTCTCCTATTACTTTAATATCGAATTGAAAATCAACGTTCTGAAGAGTATTCAGTGAAGATTGCTCTGGAAGTACAACACTAAACGGGAGTGGCTTAAGAAAGGTTTGGTTGTACCTGACAATTCTTTCACCTGACTTATTAATCATATCAGGGTTCCAGAAAAACAGCAACATAAAAATTGCCAAAACAACAGCGCTCGGTATCAATATTTTTTTTGATGGCCGCAATGAAACAGCTTGACCAAATTGATAAACAGCCAACCGTTCAGTGCGTTGTTCGATGGCTGCTTCGAGCAAAGGGTCAGGCCTTACGGCTGCAGATTCTTGCAGTTGCAAAGTATTAAGCAGCCGATCCTGGATTTCTGTAAAATGCTTGCCAATTAACCTGGCCGCTTCTGCAGCAGACATTTGTTTTCTGTAGGTAAATAACCTGAAAGCAGGAAGCAGGATATAATTGACAATTATAAATAAGGCACCTATCAAATAAATCCCAAAGAGCACTTTTCGTCCGGATGTCGGAAGCCATAAGTAAAACTCAAGACTATGAAGCAGCAACACCAAGGATGCAAGCAGCCCAATACCCAGAAGAATACCTTTTATCAAACGATTAAAATAATATCTCCTGATAAAGGTCTGTATCTTTTGTATTAATGTTTTACTTGCAACTTGCATTCAGATAAATATTTAACCTAAGTTTTAGCTATTAAACAAATGATGTTTAATTTAGCCCACAAATATACACATAACCAAACGGTACGCATTTACTCTAAAAATTCTGTTATCATGAAACAAGGTTTCTTTCTAATTCTTATGTTTTTTGCCTTTTCAATCCTGTTCGCTCAAACTAACGAAGTTCACGAGCATACCAGATACTGCCGACATTATCCACAATCAAATGAAGTTCCTTCTTATGCCTACCGTAACGACTGGCAAAGCGAACTTGTTCACGATTATGATGTAACTTTTTATTATTTGGATATAGAAGTGTCAAGTACTTCCATAAGTGTTGGTGGTACAGTAGAAATCCACGCCACTGTGGTAGCGGATGAAATGGATGTTTTCGCATTTGAACTTAATGCAGCCCTTTCTTTGGATGGCATTATATTCAACGGGATTGCCATAGATGATTGGACATGGGAAGGCGATAATGTTTTGGCAGAGGTTCCTGTCCTGCAACAGGGCGATATGTTCGTGGCTGAAATAACATATGGCGGCACGCCTCCTACAGGAGGTTTCTTTTCTGGCATTACAAATGATTACTCAAATACCTGGCAAAAAAATGTTACCTGGACACTTTCTGAGCCTTTTGCTGCCAAAGACTGGTGGCCAACAAAGCAGGTGTTGACGGATAAGGCAGACTCTGTATGGGTTTTTCTTACTACTTCCTCCAGTGAAATGGCTGGTTCGCAAGGATTGCTAACAAATGTAACTGACCTGGGAAACAATCAACTTCGCTATGAGTGGAAATCCAACTATCCAATAGCCTACTACCTGATTTCCTTTGCAGTATCTGACTATCAGGAATATAACATATATGCCAAACCAGATGCGCTTGTTAATGACAGTATTCTTGTGCAAAACTTCGTTTATAACCACCCCAATTATCTGCCTAGCCAGCAATCCAATATTGATGCGACAGTTCCAATGATTGAGCTATTTTCAGATTTATATATGCTCTATCCTTTTTACGAAGAAAAATACGGCCATTGTATTACCCAACTGGGCGGCGGAATGGAACATCAAACCATGAGCACTATGGGAAGCTTTTCTTTCAATCTTGTGGCACACGAGCTTGGACATATGTGGTTTGGAGATAATGTTACCTGTGCCACTTGGAGCGATATCTGGATCAACGAAGGTTTTGCAACCTATAGCAACTACCTGGCGCAGGAAAAAATAAATGGTTGGAATTCAGGGCAAAGCTTTATGATTAACACCCATAACAACGTGATGTCTTCACCTGGTGGAAGCGTATATATACCTCCCTCAGAAATAAGTCCGGATAATATCTGGCGTATTTTTAGCGGAAGACTTTCCTACGACAAAGGAGCCTCCATCATTCATGTACTTCGTCATGAAATTAATAACGACACAGTTTTCTTTGACGTTATGAATACCTTTCAGCTTGCCTTCGCAGACAGCACAGCAACAGGAGAAGACTTCCGTATGATCGCCGAAGAAGTGACTGGAATGGACCTGGAACAGTTTTTTGCACAATGGTATTATGGCGAGGGCTATCCTAAATATGATATTGAATGGTATATGTTTGATGATATGTTTAATATGTATGTCACGCAAAGCGGCTCCTCTTCTACCTCTTTCTTTGAAATGACAATGGATTACAAACTCACTTTTTTTGATGGCAGCGATACAACCATTAGGTTATACCAGGATACTAATCTGGAGCATTACGCCATAGATTTTGGCAAACAAGTGGCATTTATCCAGGTAGATCCGAATAGCTGGACTTTTGAACGGGTAAATTCGTTAATTGTAGGAAGCCCTGAAAAATCAGGCCTAAACTATTTTAGCATGCACCCCAACCCTGCCTCAGATCAATTGAATCTGGCTTTTAGTGAGGATCAAATACATAAAATAGCTGTTTCGGATGCTTCAGGTAAACTACTTGTATACAGCGAGGTAAATGGATTATATCACCAGTTGGACATTTCAGATTTACCAGCAGGTCTTTATTTTATTTCTGTTAGCAACAAATCAGGCACAACTACAAAAAAACTTATCAAATAACATTAAAAACCATCATTTGATAGAGATCCACAATGGAGAAAGACCAGGCCAGATTAATTCAAGGACTCAAAGCAGGAAATCAGAACGTTTTCAAAGAAATCTTTGATTACTATTATGAGCCTCTTACAAAGTACTGCTATCTGAGAATGAACAGTGCCGATGATGCAGAAGAACTGGTTCAGGATATTTTTGTAAAACTCTGGCAAAAAAGGGCATCACTTCAAATTAATATCTCGCTTAAAGCCTACCTTTACCGTACAGCTCTAAACCGAATAATCAATTACCAGGATCATTTGCGGGTAAGACGCGAGCACGAATCTCATGTCAAACACAGCTCCTCAGAAACCATAGAACCTTCAGAGGAGCTTCAAGCAGCCGAGATTCAATTCCTGGTGCAGGAAGTAATCAGCAATATGCCCGAAAAACGAAGAGTGGTCTATGAAATGAGCAGAAGAGATGGTTTAAAATATGCTGAAATTGCTGAAAAACTTGGTGTTTCCGTAAAAACTGTTGAGGCGCACCTCAGCAAAGCACTTGAACAACTGAGGCAACAACTAAAGGATTACTTGCCGGTTATCACCGGAATTAGTGCAATAATTTCAAAATATTTTATGTAAGGTATTAGGGTAAGTTATATCAAGCCTGTCCACATGACAGGAGAAAATAAGCAACAATGAATACAGATAAAGAATATATCATACAACTCATCACAAGATCCCTCAGCGGTGAGGCTTCAGAAAAAGAGTCTTCAGTGTTGCAGCAATGGATCAATGATGATGAAAACAACCGCCAGCTTTTTGAAGAATACAAAGCTGTTTGGTCTTTCGTTCCTAAAAACGAAAACAAGCTGAAAATAGATAAAGAAAAAGCCTGGCAAAATATCTCATCCGAGATTAGCAAAGAAGAAAAGAAACCATCTAAATCTTTCTATTTAAGACCAGCAAACTGGATGGCTGCCGCTGCAGCTGTTATACTTCTATTCTTTGCCATTACTTGGTTTACAAACGAAAAGGAATACCCTATCATCCAGCAAACAGCTGAAAACAATGCTCCTTTGAAGCTGCAGCTCCCCGACCAGTCCAATCTTGATCTGTTTCGTGCTTCTTCTGTGAGTTATAAAGAAAACTTTTCTGATGAAAGAAGCATTCAGCTTAATGGCTCAGGATTTTTTGATGTTGCACACAATCCTGAGAAGCCATTTATAGTTGATCTGGGCAAAGCTCAGGTAAAAGTTTTAGGAACTCAGTTTTACATCTCACAAAATCAAAATGCTATAGATGTTTATGTGCTTGAAGGTAAAGTAATGCTCTATGCTACCGAAGCTGATTCAAAAAATGTTGTTTTAACTGCTGGTATGCAAGGAAAGTATGATTTAAATTCAGACCAACTAACATCTCAAACCTTTGCTTCAAAAAACTTTTTAGCCTGGAAAACTGCTGAATTGATTTTTAATGAAACTCCTTTATTTCAGGTGTTTAAAGATTTGGAACACACCTACCCTATTCGTATTGACAATCATGCAAATATTAAAGGTTTGAAGCTTACAGCCACTTTTAAAAACGAAAAACCTGAAGATATCTTCAAAACTTTTGGATTGCTTTATTCGTTTGAGATTGAACAAAATGACAGTTTGTTTATTATAAGATAAATTATTCTGCCAAACCAAATTCTTAAGAAGCCCCATGAAGCTTTTTAACTATCGCAAAGGCAAACGCCTTTTAATTTTCCTGCTAATGAGCCTGTGGCTTGGATTCATTAGTTCTAATTCATTTGCCCAAAATCAACCTACCAGCATTGCTGGTTTCAAAGCTGATTCAGAAAGCCTTTCAAGTGTGCTGCAACGTCTGGCAAAACAAGGAGATATCAACCTGACATACAATGCCTCCGACACCGCTTTTTCACGAAAAATAAGCTTCACAACTGCTGCAAAATCTGCCACGAAAATTCTTACAGAACTGCTAAATGAGCTGAACTTCGAATTCCAGCAGGTTGGCAATCATTTGGTCATTCTTAAAACCAATACTGATTTTCAGGAAGATTTATTTGAAGAAAAGTCTTCAGCTGCTTTACAGACCACACAAAATAATTTAAACCATACATTTAGGCAACAAGACCCTTTGTTCAAAACCGATACGATTATCAAAAAAGTGGAAGTGCCCGTGTATCATCTCGATACCATTTTCATTAATGATACGGTTTTTAAGGAAAAAGAAGTGATAATCCGCGATACTGTTTTCATAAACACCTCCGGAAGAGGAAAAAGAAAAATTAATATTTCGGACAATGTTTTTTCAAATGGTTCATCTGATGATCCGGGATGGCATATGGAGTTTTCATTATCAAATGCAATGCTTTCGTATCATACAGTAGCTGCGAATGACATTCCAATAACTGATTCGGTAAGTTCGCTGGAACCATTGAGTTTCTTTAACCTGGGTCTTGGATTAGGGTTAAAATACAGCTCCAATAAATTTTCGTGGCTATTTGGGATAAACCTTCAAAACAATACACATCGTATCAATTTTGAAAGAAATGTAAAATCTGGTGGCTTTTATTTACAGGATACAGTGGATGTTTTTTATACGGTTATCCAAAATGATACCACCTGGACCTATGTAACTGATTCTACCTGGCAGCCGCTTAACCAAACACTTTCTGCCTACGACCAGAGAAATCAAATCCTGCTGCTGAATCTATCAGCAAAATTCCGCTTTGATTATCTGCAAACACGTGATTTCGACCTGTTTTTTCAGGCAGGAGGGGGGATGACCACTCCGCTTGCTGCACGCGGCAAAACCATAGTAGAAGATGAAGGATATCCGGTAGTTGACCTCACGCTTGATAATTTAAACACAATAATTTGGAACTATCAACTGGGCACCGGGATAAAGTTTAAACTTGATCAGGGATTCGGGTTTGCAGCTTCACTAAATTATGTGCGACAAGTTACAAACCTTTATAAGAATTATCCCACCGAACGGCGACTCAATGGTTTATTAATTGATTTTTCAGTATCATATAAGCTATGAGTTGTCAGTGGTTCACATATCGTTTCAAACACATCGCAATAACTTTTTTGCTTGTTTTGTCTTTTCACTCCCTAAAAGCACAATTTGTTGAAGTAGGAGGGATTATTACAAGCAATACTTTCTGGTCAAAAGATACCACCTATATTGTAAGCGATAACCTTAAAGTGATTGACAATGCATTGCTGGAAATAGAACCCGGCACCCTGATTAAAATCAATCAGGGTAGAAATATAACTATCGAAAACGGTCGTTTAAAAGCCGAAGGAACAGCTCAGGACTCGATCAGCTTTGTTCCAAATTATTTTGGCCAGGAAAGCTGGTATTGGAATGGCATAATCATCAGCTCTGTAAATCAGGAAAATGATATATCAATTGCCTTTGTGCATATCCGTCGTGCAGTGCAGGCAATAAAAGTAATTTCAAGCTCCTATGTAAAAATCAGAAACAGCCTCATTTTTGATAATCGTAATCTTGGCATCAACCTCACAAACAGTTCCTTTTGCGAAATACGTAATAATTATATCAACCGCAATTTTGTTGGAATAGAAATCTATGCCGCCGACCCTGGAAACAAAAGCGCTTCCAATCAGATCATTAACAATAGTCTGCGTAATGTTACAACAAATATTCTTGTTCAAAACAACAACCATGGTGCCTGCCCCGATAATCTTATTGAAGGCAACCTGATTCAACAAGGAATAAATGGTATCTGGCTTTCAAACAATAACGATAATGGTGGTTCGGGAAATGCTATCATTCGCGAAAATATTATTTACCAAAATGGTAATGCAACTGACGGATACGGTATCTATGTTTCTATGGATTCTACTAATGTGATGCACAATCTGTTTATTGAAAACACTATTGCCGCCAGCTTTAAGGAAGCAACCAAATGTCATTTTCTTTTCAATAACATTTATGCCAACCAAAACGGATTTATTGCCAAAGACAACAGCAGTTTAATCACTTTGCTCGATAACACCTTTACAGAAAACAGCAGTAAGGTTGTACAGATTATGGAAACCAACAATTTTGGCATGGAGCAAAACAACTTCTTTGGCAACCTTCCACAATCCAACCTCATTGAAAACCTAAATGCCGACAACCAGAATATTCCTGACAATTTCTGGGGAACCATAAATACCGAAATGATTGACACTTACATCTATGACGGGAACGACGAACAGGGTTTAGGTATTGTCAATTACCTTCCAATACGTCAAAACATCAATATTGAAGCCCCTATTTCTGCTCCTCGCTTGGTTATCAGTCAAATCGTTGACAACTATATCAAAGTGAGCTGGCAACCAAATCCTGAAACCGATTTGATGGGTTACAGGGTTTATTTCGGAAGCTTTGACCATTATACATTTACTGACAGCACACAACTCACTACTGAGACATTTGTACACCTTCCACTGGAAGCCATAAACAACCCGATTGCCGTTGTAGCCTTTGATACACAGGCCAGTGGTATTTCATCGCGCAGGCAGGGCCACGCCAGTCCTTTTGCATTTGCCAGGCCTCTGCCTTATGCCGGCCCCGATGCCATTTACTGCGCCAATGAAGTTGTTATTCCACTTTTATCGGCCAGCCTTCCGTTTGAAGCAGATTCTGTGCGTTGGAACAGCAGTGGTGATGGAACATTTGAGAATGACAGTACTCTTATAACAAATTACTTCCCAGGAAGTAACGACAGAGCATTGCTGGAATTTACACTCAGCATAACGGCGTATTTTCAAAACTCAGTCACCACAGACTCTCTCCTGGTACAATTAAGCCCGCTACCGGTTATTCAGGCAGGTAACGACACCCTGTTGGCAATTGGTTCAAATTACAATACCAGTTCTGCCAGTAGTAGTCAACAAAACAATTTGTGGTGGTTCACCAATGGTGATGGCACTTTTGCTTCGCCCGATAGCCTGCACACCATCTATGAACCCGGCCCTCAGGATCGCTTGAATGGTGAAGTGAGTTTGTCCCTTCAGATCAGCACCACTTATTGCGGAACACTTACTGACACTATGCAGGTCGTGCTGAAAAATGTTTTTAAAGTTTCGGGAAAAGTATCTGGTGATGAAGAAGCATTACCCAATTTACCAGTTTTGGCAATTCCGCTGGATAACGAAAGCCTTCCCAGAAGAATCGTTCGAACCAATACAGCGGGTGACTTTTTATTTGAAAATTTATTCGAAGGGGCTTATGTGTTCTACAGTGTGCCACCAAAAGATCGTGAGGCGCTTCAGGGAACATATCATGCCAATGCCAACAATTGGCAGCCTGCCTTTAAACATCAGTTGATAGGTGATATTTTTGATTTGGATATACAACTGAAAACCAAAGTTTTTGAACTACCAACGGGACAGGCTGCTATCAGCGGAAGCATTATGGCGAGCGACATTTTGAAGTCGCAATTAGCGGTGTATTGCAGCGATTGGTTTAACAACACTTCACAAGCCTATTGCGCTGATGGCCTCTCCAATGCAAGTGTTCTACTATACAGCGAGAGCAAGCGTTACGTTTATGATTTTACCTTGAGCGACAGCAGCGGAAGCTTCAGCTTCGAAAACCTCCCTTACGGTACTTATCACCTGCACCTCGAACTTGCCCCGTTTAGCCAGGTTAGTACTACAGCAATAGTATTAAGTCCGGAAAACCCTGAAAGTAATGACATTGAAATCAATCTGCTTCCTGAGAATAAATTCGAAATGATCGTTCCTGATCAAAACCTTGCCACAGAACAGAAGCTAATCACTTACCCTAATCCATTTAATGACTATCTTGAGCTGTATTTACCTGATAATAATTCACTAAAGGCAACCTTGTTCCTTTGGGATCAAAAAGGTAACAAGGTATTACAACTTGACTGGAACGCTGATGCAAACCGAAAGATAGATTTGCAACATTTGTCACCCGGAATTTACTTTATTCAACTGCTTGCTTCAGATAAAACCTATTCAGCCAAAATTATCAAGCAATAGGAATGCGCTGCTTCAAACAAAAGGCCCTGCATTTTTATATCTTTGCAGCCAAAATACACATTGCTTATGCCAGAAAATATCAGGGTGCGCTTTGCCCCCAGTCCCACAGGACCGCTACATATGGGCGGCGTTCGTACAGCTTTATATAATTATCTGTTCGCCAAAAGAAATGGAGGTAAAATGATCCTGCGTATCGAAGATACCGATCAAACCCGTTTTGTGCCGGGAGCAGAACAATATATCATGGAATCACTGGCCTGGTGCGGCATACAATTCGACGAAGGAGTAGCCGAAGGCGGAGCTTACGGACCTTATCGCCAAAGTGAGCGAAAAAGTAGATACAAGGCCTATGCCGATCAGCTGATACAAAACGGAAACGCTTATTATGCTTTTGATACAGCAGAAGAGCTTGATGAACTCAGAAAGCAATTGGAAGCCAAAAAGAAGACCTTCATCTACAATGCTGAATCACGGAAGGCCTTGCGCAACAGCCTCACCCTTTCGGAAAATGAAGTAAAGAAATTGCTGGCCGAAAACACACCTTATGTGATTCGCTTTATGATCCCTGAAAACACAATCATCCACATGAAAGACCTGATCAGGGGTGAAGTAACCGTGAAATCAGAAACCCTGGATGATAAAGTATTATTTAAGTCTGACGGGATGCCCACCTATCACCTGGCCAATATTGTGGATGATCACCTGATGAAAATCAGCCATGTGATCAGGGGAGAGGAGTGGCTGCCTTCGCTTCCTTTGCACGTGCTGTTGTATGAGGCTTTTGGATGGGAAAAACCACAATTTGCCCATCTGCCGCTTTTGCTAAAGCCAGATGGTAATGGCAAGCTAAGCAAACGCGATGGCGACCGCTTGGGATTTCCGGTTTTTCCATTGCAATGGCAGGATCCCAAAAGTGGGGAAATATCATCCGGATATCGCGAAAATGGCTATTATCCCGAAGCTTTTGTAAACATGCTCGCCTTGCTCGGCTGGAATCCCGGAAGCGATCAGGAATTGTTTAGCATGCCTGAACTGATTCAATCTTTTTCACTTGATCGTGTGGGTAAATCAGGGTCAAAATTCGATCCCGAAAAAACCAAATGGTTTAACCATCAATACCTGATTCAAAAAACAGATGATCAACTGGTTAAAGAATGGGAGCAATGGCTCAAAACCCATAAAAGCCTCGAACCGGGAACGGAAATGCTTTTGAAGATCATTCCCCTGATAAAAGAACGCGTAAGCTTCGTAAAAGAACTATGGGAAGAGAGCTTTTTCTTTTTTGAAGCCCCCGAAAGCTACGACGAAAAGGTTGTAAAAAAACGCTGGAAAGCTGATAGTGCAGCGCAGATGAAAACACTTGCTGGAATTTTAAATGAAGTGTCAGATTTTTCAGCAGAAAACATTGATGAAAAAATAAAAAGCTGGATTACGGCCAACGAGCTTTCGATGGGCGGCATCATGAATGCCCTGCGTTTGCTGTTGGTAGGAACGGCCAAAGGACCTCATCTGGGCGATATTATGGCAGTAATTGGAAAAGAAGAAAGCATCAGAAGAATCAATGAGGGCGTTGTGACCCTAACTTAAAAACCGGATCAAATGGCTGTGATTTCAATAGAAGGAATGGAGTTTTTTGCCTATCATGGCTGCTTTGCCGAAGAGCAGTTGATTGGCACCTGGTTCGTGGTTGATCTTTTTCTGGAGGTGGACACCACAACGGCAGAAGCATCTGACAAGCTGGAGGATACCGTAAACTATCTTGCCGTATTCCAAGTGGTGAAACGCGAAATGATGATCAACTCCAAACTGCTGGAGCATGTTGGTCGCAGGGTTATCAGGGCAGTGAAAGAGGAATTTCCGATGGTAACACATGCCCGCATCAAGGTGCGCAAAATGAACCCTCCCTTGGGTGGAAAAATGGATTTTGTAAGCCTCACACTTGAAGGATGAAACCCAAACTACAACTTGTTGAACCAGAAATTTGTCCCCGCTGCGGCAATGCATTTCATTGCGGCAAATCAGGAAAATGCTGGTGTTATGAGATACAAACCAGCGCAAGCCTGCTCGAAGCCATCAATAAGACTTACGACAGCTGTTTGTGCCCGTCGTGCTTGGAAGAAATTAACAGACAGGGCAAAATTTAGTCTTTGCAACAAAAGATAAATAATGTATCTTTGCAGCCCAAAAATTTTGGTCTCGTGGCCGAGTGGCTAGGCAGAGGTCTGCAAAACCTTGTACAGCGGTTCGAATCCGCTCGAGACCTCAAAAATCTTCTTAATCGATTGATTTACAAGGCTCTTTAAGAGCCTTTTTTGTTATGTTTTTTTAAATACTGGCCAATCTTATTGGTGAAATCCACTTTGTGAACATTTGGTGAAGCCTTTTTTTATTTAGCAATTACTTCTTCTGAACAATATACATACAGTATTTCATCTCCGTCTTGTGCCCTGATGCTTTATCCTCGTAGGTGTATATCAGCGCAGTATCATTTAATACTTTGTATTCAATTCCTGAATTATCAATCGTGTCTTTGAGTATGCTTACTTTTTTTCCGGTGTCCTGAATGCAAACACACAATACAGTCTGATTTTTTATTTCACAGGCGATTTTTTTCAGCAAATCGGTTTCCTTTTCCAGATCCCGCTTTTCAAAATGAAACATTGAGTCGAGCAGAACAAAGTCGAAAGATTTATAATCATCAAACTGATAAATGTCTTCAACAATTCCGGTAATATCAAGTTGCTCTTTTTTCGCCTTGTCAAGCATTTGCCTGATGCCAAGACCGGAAGTATCAATTGCCGTGACGCTGTAGCCAAGTCTTGCCATAGCAATGGCATCTCTTCCTTGTCCACAACCCAGGTCCAGCAATTTTCCGCGCACCGGATACTGGCTAAAAAAGGTTTTCAGTTCCTGATAAGGTTCTCCAAATAAATCTTCCGTTTTGTAATATTCTTCGTATCCTGTCATTTGCTGTGATTTATGCTTGCCGTTATTAAAAGAGCGTATAAAGCACGGGTTGCATCGCTTTACTTTTGGTCTTTGCAACTTTTGCAAAGGAAATGCAATTTTTTATACATTCTCCTATTGCTTCGACTAAAAGAATCAAATTTACTTACAATAAATGCCTCTTATTGCAACGGTTAAACTAACTCACAAATCAATAATAAAAGAAATAGTAAAATGTTTAAAACCAGAAATATATTGATCAACAGATGGTTTTTTCCTGCTTTGGAAAAATTCAATAACCAAAGAAGGGTAAAGGCCAAAAACGGCATAAAAAAGGCTCCAACTACAGCATAAAGAATGACCATCCACACAGGTTTGGTTAAGAATAACAATATGATTGGCGGAACAAATAAATAAATCAGAAAACCCTTATAAAGCTTTGATCGACCACCAGTTTTCTCACTTTTTGTGTTGCGATAGTTATTAACCACATCTTCGAACAAATAAGGCACTCCCTGAAACACCCCAACAAGTGATGAAAAAACCGCTCCCCAAAAACCAACCAGAAATACATATTTCCCAACTGTGCCACTAACAAGGAATAGTTCATCACTTATTTTAATGATCAAATCGGTACCTGTAATCGCTGTAGTACCTATTTTGCTTGCAATTATGAGCATCGAAACTCCAAATAGGGCCGTTAAAACATAGGCTACGCTCAGGTCAGTTTTTGCCTTATTGAAATCAGCTTTGCCTTTCCATCCTTTTTCGTTGATCCAGTATCCATAACTCAGCAGGGTTACACTTCCTCCAACTCCGCCAACAATGCCAAGAATCAGTTTTGTGGAACCTTCAGGAAAACTAAACTGAACCAGCGATTGAAGCAGGCTTTTCATATCAGGCTTCATTAATACAGCGCTTACAATAACCGTCAGGAACATAAAACCTATAAAAACCTTCATGAGCTTTTCGAGTAAAGCATATTTATTAAAGTAAACAATAACAAAGGCTATACATGCATGAACAATTCCCCAAAAAGCTATTCCAGGCTGCTTAAAAATAGAATAGGCGGCCAACCCCGTTGCAGAAATCAAGGCTCCTGAAACTATAAAAGACCATAAAATGAGGTAAAAAATGAAATACCATGTAAAAGCTGTGTGAAGATGCTTTCTCCATCCCGAAATAAGCGATTCACCGGCATACAAATGCCATTTTGCAATTCCAAGGTTCAGGTAAAACTTAAGTATTGCTCCAAGAATAATAGCCCAAATGAGTGCTAAACCATAATTTGCTCCACCAACAGCAGCAGCTATCATATCTCCGGCTCCAAGCCCGGTTGCTGCTACAACTATTCCGGGGCCAATTGCTTTGAGATTTTTTCTATTCAGGAATGGCATTATTCAAAGATAAAGAATAAGTATTACGTCAACTGAGTTTGATGCACGGCTTTTGTTCGCCCGGAATCCCCTTGATATGAAGTGAATTGTTTGGAAAATTTAGCGGGTTTATGTGTATTTAGATTAAACCCGGCACATTTCTCAAACCTTATTCATTGACAGTCTTTTCCGTTTCCCAATAATCAATACACTTTTCTTTTTCTGCGATTCGTAATACAGAAAAGCCTAAAGCTATTGCCTTACTAAAGTCTTCACATCCTTGCTCTTTTTCACCCAATTCGTAACATGCCAGTCCACGAAGAAAATAAGCATTCTTATTGTCAGGTGCTATAGATATTGCCTTATTACAGTCAAAAACAACTCCGGTTAAATCATTTGGAAACCTTGTTCCTGCTCTGTTTAAATAAACGCTTGCATTTAATGTATCTGATAATAAATAGATGTTAAAATCTTCTCTCGCCTTATTTATCATACCAGTAGCCAAAAATATTCTAGCCCTGTTAAGGTATAATTCCGGATCGGTTGATTTGCCTATGGCTTCATCAAGTTGTGCAATTAAATCATTGAAATTTGGTTTGGTCCAGAATCCCATTGTTGTCTTTAATCGTCCGCCACAATCATCCTCAATCAGGTCAAATGATAAATAATATTTCGTCTGATCCATTTGATATTGGCCAGCCCCCTGACACATTTTTCCTTCGCTATCAATAAACCTAATGGTATCACCGGATATTTCATAGTGCGTAACCACATCAATTGTTTGATCATTACCAAAATCTGCTTCAACCATTCCGTTTTCCTTAAAATTAAAGCCAATTGGACCTGTTGGCCCAATTCTTACCCATTTCCCGATGAGACTGTATTCTGGTTTTGTAAATGTCTGCTTTTCATTGTTTGTGTTAACCTTGCACGACCAAAAGCTTACAATTACTAATGTCAAAAAAAATGGTACGCTTCTCATAATCTGTCATTTAGCGTTTTTAATGTTTTGGTAATTCGGTTATAAAGCAGCATTTACAATCAAGTCGTTTGACTATCTTTTTATTCATAATCAACAATAAAATCAGCCATAGTAGTTATGCCATCAGGCAAGATTGGATCGTCGGCCCCATCACCTTCGCTCCAAATACCGTTGTTATCATTATCTGACCACTCGATTGATACAAAATTTGTTCTGATAGTTACTGTTGTGGTTTTGCCTTCTTCAATTATGAATGATGCGCCAATTTGTTCACCATTATTAACCCTTTCAAATACTCCGCTGCTATTTAAAAGAAAAAGCCCATTGGCAAACACATTATATAATCTGTCTTCAAAAACCCCTGCTGCTCCGTTCCATTCAGGTATTTGAACAGGAGTTCCGTTATAGTCACCCACCCAAAAAAAGCCAAGACTTTGCCATAGTCCAAAAGCTTTGTATTCTCCCGGGGGTAATTGAAATTGAAAATCCCGTTCACTATCGCCTTTTAACTCATCTGACTCATAGATTGTTATCCAATTAATATCTGATTCTCTGGTTCCATCCTGAATTACATCTGTTGTCACTTTCATTTCATATTTATAGCCTATTACATCAACAAATGGAAGCACAATTGGACCTGAAGCACCTTTTAGTGTGCTTTTTGCAGCTGAAGTTTGGTAATTATTCCAAACCCGCAATTTCAGGGATAGATTCCCGTCTGCTTTCCCGGTTTCAGCCTTTTTGCATCCTGCAAGAAAAACAAAAGCACAAACCATAGTGCCTAATAAGAATAACTTTTTCATATTGCTCTTTTTAAATCATGAGGCAAGTTACTACTATTCAACATATAATCCGGATAAAATTCCTTCATTTTTTTTAAGCCATACTCCAAAGTGTTTTGTTACAAACTCACAAAACATGACTTCAATCACCATACCTTTGCTACAATCTGTTCAGACTTCCTGCTACATACATTCAGAAAGAATACCTGTTGTGATTAGTTGGTTTCAACAAGACCATTCAACAGTTTTTCAGATTCGGGTTTAAAGCTGTCGATTAAATTTTGCGAAGTATAGGTTACGAATTGCAAAGTTCCATTAGCGTTTGAGAAATAATATCCATAATAGGAAAATTTTATTCCTTGCATGGTTCCATTCATTTGAAGAAGAAGAACTTTTAGGCCATTTACTATTCTGTATTCCTCTTTTACAATCATTAAATCGGGTGCGGCTGCTTTCCCGTTTTCCACGGCAATTGTTTTCAGTGTTTCGAGCGGGATTTCAACTTTTTCGGTTATAAGCATTCCATACAAATCTTCCCCTTTTAGTTGAAGCTCATATTCTGCCTCCGGATTATCGGTTGATTTTGTAAATGACCATTTTTTTGGATTTAAATAAATGCCGACATTTATTTTGTTGCTTTTCAGTAAAAAAGTTGATGCTTTATCCTTTTCGAATTTGTTTTTATTCATTGGAATTTCGTTTTCCAATAATTGATCCTCATTCTGATACTTCCAAGTGCCATCATCATACAAAATAACTTCATCGCCGGTTTCGGTAACCGCGACTATTTGAGCTTGCAACAAGCTAACTGTCAATAGGCCAATCAATACTAATGCCATTTTCTTCATAGGTCTGTTTATATTATAAGTGTTATGTCTTGTTTGGGGTTATACATTGGTGCGGAAGTGGATTTCAGAAAGTCAATAACAGGCCAATTCCATTTCCTGTTAATGCAAAACGTAGTTCTTTTTTGTCCCAAAAAGAACTTGTTTGTAAGCCACTGTTGTAGGTATCAATAGCTTGTTGGGCTTTTTTGGCAGAACTAATACTAATAGGAATTGAGATCGCAAGCAATCCGGCTCCAACTCCTCCAATCATCCAGTTTGGCTCTCCACCTGCAAGTGCTGCTCCAAGTGACCAGCCAATCATGAATGCACCAGGATAACTTATGATCTTTGATAAAGTGTTGGTTGATTGCGCTGACTTGATTTGCAGGTAAGCCAGTTCGTTCGACTCAAATGCTTTTACAACTTTGTTCATTCTTATCACTTGTTCTCCCTTATAAATCTGGTAACTGCCGAATGACTTTTTAATTGTAAAACTATCCGAAGATTGGGCGAAAGAAAGGGAAATTGAAAATGCAATAAGGATAAATACAATTACTGATTTTTTCATCTTTATATGGTTTTAAAAGGGAAAATACGCCCCAATTGAATACAACAACATTACTGATGGCTGTTCTCTGTTATCAGGCCAGGCAGGTCCTTCACTCAATGGTGCTCCTAATCCTATTTGAAATGTAAACCATTTTCTCCCACGAAAAACATAGGTTGCACCGGCAATATTTTGTGCAAAAGAATCTCCCACTCCCTGATTCCAATACTGCAACGATAGAAAAGAACTTCTGATGGATGGTTTAAAATGGTAATTTAACCCACCACCAAAACCAACAAGGCCAGCACCTAGCTGAAATCCAAACCGATCTGTTAATAGAAATTCGATATCGGCACCAACCAACGAACCTCCTCCCTGCAAAATGCCAATGGTAGCACAAGCCCGCTTGTCAGACATCCTGTCGTGGCCTGTCTGTGAAAATAGATTTGCAGAAATACAAATCATGAGAATAAGATAAAGCTGTTTCATTTTCATTGTTTTTAGTTTTTATTTGGTATTCTGAATGTTGTTTATAAGGTTTGATAAATAAGCTTGGTCGTGATGCTTTTTTCACAATTTGCACAAGTTCTGTTTTCCTGCATTTATTTAAACTTCAGATTAAGGTTGTAGGCTTCCCATTTTTAGT